>Ga0123353_10004255_pt1 | contig 18386 bp, 13 predicted proteins | sample TergutLab28metaG_3_FD_92763 | JGI IMG/M metagenome (GOLD analysis project Ga0123353, IMG submission 92763) | Labiotermes labralis P3 segment gut microbial communities from Petit-Saut dam, French Guiana - Lab288 P3 | ecosystem: Host-associated > Arthropoda: Insects > Digestive system > Gut ... | reverse complement strand
AGCTAACTGGTTTGCAGCTAGTCAAGAAATTCCCCGCATTTCATGGAACCCGAAGGTTCATTACCGTACTCACAAGCGTCCGCCACCTATCCCTATCCTGCGCCAACCCAATCCAGTCCACATTCCCACATCCCACCTCCTGGAGATCCATCCTAATATTATCCACCCATCTACGCCTAGATCTCCCCAGTGGTTTGACAACGATATATTAAATTAATATGACTAACAAGTGGGGTTGTCGAATGGATAGCTTTTGTGCTTTGTATTCGTGAGGTTCTTTGACCAAATCTCTGCCCAAAATCCGACTACATTGACTACACTGACTACATTGACTACGGTCGAAAGTGGTTTTCTTCGGTTCTTCCAACTAAATACCAGGATAATACCTAACTAGAAAATAGGGGTTCCTCTCAAATCCAATCCCATTCACTATTCACTGATCAACCGAACATTTGATGCTGTTATAAGTTATTCAAAATGCCATTAAATAAATAAATAACGAGTGAAAGAAGCAGGAGTTTGATAACATGGCAAACTGTTTCATGATTGTAATATTTACCTAAAACTGCTACGAAGAAAAGTTACGTAGCATCAACCTTTAGACGCATAATGTCAATTATAGTTGACGTACCGCACCGCTAACCTTCAAAGTTGCATTTTATATATTTATTCAACAAATATAGGTACCGAATATTTTAAACAAGGTGTATACTCTCCGTTTTTTTCTCTTCAAAATGCAGTTTGTTTCATAATTCTAACGCATTTGGTTCCTCTATTATTCACATTTTATATAAAGAGTGTGCTAAAATTAAAAAAAATAATTCCGGCGCCAAAAGGTTAAGTTATCTTCCTATGGCGCTGCGGCCCCGAGCGGGTCATGGCCCCTTCATTCTTGAGGTTTCTAGATCTCAAACAACGACGCATCACAGTCGGTAGGACTTCTCTAGACGAGTGATCAGCCCGTTGCAGAGAACTCTATCTGACAACACACAACACTCAACACAGAGAGACATCCATGTCCCCGGCGGGATTCGAACCCACAATCCCAGCAAGCGAGCGGCCGTAGACCCACGCCTTAGACCGCGCGGTCACAGAGATCGGCATTAAGTTACCTTACTAGAGACAAATAAGAAATATCATGTAATTTTGTTTGAAAAACAAGGAACGAATGGACTTCCTAGGTGGGCTTGGTCGCATACAGAAGGGTTTATTTCAGATACATATTTCATTAAGTTCCATACCTGAATCACACTCTGTAGAACAGTACCCAGCGGCGAAACTGTGCACACATTGTGTTTAGATTATGGTTTTCTGGTTTGTGACGCCCTGTAACTTGGTAGATCGCTTTTAACGTTTTGGAGGAATCTGCTGTCTTCATCTTCAGTCTAAGCTTGCTTATCTACTTCAAAAAATTATATAATTTTATCTTATATCTGACTGACACAAACTGCAATTCAATTCCCACCGCCAGCTGCATATTTGTTTCGTAATACCAGATTTCATCAGAATGTGATCAGCTGTTTAGATGTATACACGTGGCAGTACTGCTAGATGTACACACGTGGAGGTACTTGCTAGACCAGGCCCGATCAAGGTTTTACGAGGTGCTGGAAATGTGGCAAAAATTTGTCTGCACGCTGGCAACATGAAATTCAATAAATAAAATGTGGAAATAAACGCATATAGTATAATTATTTCACATGTATTATACGCACAATTTGACCTGTGTATTTTTCAATACATCGCGCGCAATAAAATATACTGATAATTTGTAAACGGAATGAAATTCACAACTTAGAAGTCGATGTTTCGACACACTGTATGTAGTCAGTTAGTACTGTAATAAACGACTCCCATAAACAAGGGCTCAAAAGTGGAAAACTGCGTTCTTCTGGTCCATTACACAGCGAGTAGTGGTAATTCATTACAGACGTTTCGGGAACACCTATCGCTCCCGTATTCAAGGGTGAAGGGGCTTGACTTTTGAAGATGGGACAAATAGGTTATCCCGAAACGTCGGTAAGGAATTACCGCCGAAGTGACGAAAGCCTGAAATCATGCAAGGGTTCATAAGTTTTCAAAATACTTCGTCCTTCTACATAAGCTGTTCAAGGGACGTTTTCTCATTTCAAAGACTCTGCTTGTAACACAACACTCTTTCGCGGGCAGCATATTGCCCGCGAACTACGGGTTTATGGTCGGTGCTAGAAAGATGTGAGCGTTGTTTTAGTGCTGCGCAAATCTTATGAAGCACGTGTAAGAGTATCGTATGAAGATAAATTAGAAATGAATGTCAAACAGAGGGCGAGCACAGCTTATACAAACTCAGTTCTCATAACAACGCTGTAACGCTTTTGACGTAAACGATTATGGAACGGCTACTTCCGGAAGCACGGCCTGTCGCTTGGTATTGTTATGCAGTTTAAAAAAAAAAACTTGGCACTGATCCACCGGCCGGTGAATTTGTTCTTGGCGCCAATGTCTCCTGGCTACTGTGTGCGTTACACATACAAACACAACAGCGGTTCTCCACTAAAACTAGCAGTTCGGTGTGAACTGGGTCGCTCAGTTGATAAACTGACCACCTTACGCACTATTCGGCTAGAAAATCCTGATAGGATTTCTAGTGGCAGCGGAGAATTTTTTTTTGCCACCGCTTTAGACCCACCCGGAGACCCACCCGGAGACCCACCAAGCTTTCCATGCAATGGATACAGTTTCTTACATGGGGGTACAACGACTGGAGTGTGACTCACTTCCCTGTATCTAGTGCCCAAGATCAAGACATCCTGGAGATATACGTCCACAATTAAGCCGCGGTTTATTTGGCTGTAGGGATTGTGTTTATCTTTTAAATATTTGAGATTAGCTGGCAGCGTAATATGTGTATAAATACAATAAACCTGGGAAGTATTACTGCGTTTAGGAGCAACGTGTTCCATCCACTTTTTTTTTTTCGTTTTACGGATCCATAACTGTAGATAAAAATAAATTCTCGTAAGTTTAATGACGCAACAGGCTCCTGCTATACAGTCCGTCTTAAATACAAGTCACAGTGGGAAACCTAACCAAATATATCTTAGCACAATAAGAGTTCTGTACATCGAATTTCCGAACGGATACCACCAACACATTGCTCGTATCCATCGACACTATATAACCTTAGCAATTAACAGCGACGTCACCATCATCATGTTCCTGGAGGGTTAGTCGTGTTTCCTGTTCCTTTATCCTCAAGATGAAGTTGGTCCCTCCAACTCTTCCTCGATCGTCCTAACAGCGACGTTAAAGGAATAAAACACGTGTTTAGAGCAATGGTTTAATGATACTGTTAGGGGAAGTACTCGGAGAAAACCTACCCCATTGCCTCTTTGTCCACCATAAATCCCACATACATTGGCATGGGATCGAGCCCGAGCGTCCGCTCTGAGTGGCTGGCAACAGAATGCAGAGGCATGGCAAGGGTCCAGCTATGGTCTATAAAGAAATGTCGAATTAGTTTCTTTTCCTGCTCTATACAAATGACTGGTATTTTTTGTCAATCGTGTTCGCATTTCTGCATCAAAATAGCTCCGCCTGTCTGTAAGCGTGTAAAATTAGAAAACCGTCCGGAGTGTATTGTTAAAGACTTTACGTTCACGTTTCACTCAATCACTCCAATTTTTCTTCAAATTCGTACTGAAACAAGCTAAGCAATGTAAGAATACCTTAATATTGTGTCACTGGAAACGTTACAGTGCCATCTGTGTATTGTTGAGCTGCATGTTTATGGCGAATTTATGTCATGTTTATGGCAAATTTATGCCACGTTTAGGGCGAATTTACGTCAAGTTTATGGCGAATTTATGTCTTGTTTATGGCGAATTTGTCATGTTTATGGCAAATTTATGTCATGTTTATGGCGAATTTATGTCATGTTTATGGTGAATTTATGTCATGTTTATGGCGAATTTATGTCATGTTTATGGTGAATTTGTGTCATGTTTATGGCGAATTTATGTCATGTTTATGGCGAATTTATGTCACCGGCAACACCAAAAGTGTTCATGTAAAAGGTCCGGTATTTTTTATTTTTTATTTTAACCAAATATGGAGTCCCTCGACACATTTTCAGAGAAGTCCCATATATCAAATTTCAGGGAAATCCATCCAGTGGGAGCCGCGTTGATACATGCGAACAGACGGATGGGCATGACGGAAGTAGTGGGCGCTTTTTCGCAATTATGAGAACGCCCCTAATAACGAACACTTTACAAGACCACATCCGATTTTTTGTGTGTATCTCGAATATAACTAGATGAATATTTTCGTAGAGAAAAGTGATTGGCATATGAAAATGTATTTTATAAGCAACTGCACATTTTCATAAACCTTACGGTTGTGTAGCTGAGCCAGATCCCTCAAACTCTTAACCTACGCACTTATTGTGTAATTTGTTGCTTTTTATTTCCATTTACTTAACTACTTCTTATGCCGACGCCGGTGGCCGTGATGTCTGAGGCGTAGGTCGAAGCCGCTGGATAGCTGGCATCGCGGGTTCGAATCCCGACCAGGGGACGGATGTTCTTCTCTTGCGTTTGTCTGCTTTGTGTAGGTAGCAGCCTCTACGAAGAGCTGGTCACTCGTTCAGAGGAGTCCTATGGGGTGTGCTTGTATGTCTTAATTGTGTGTGATATTGGAACATCAAAACGAGGCGGCCAAGGCCCGAGTTAGGGTGTTGTGTCACAGAAAAAAAAAATTTCATATTAATATTTGGAATCCAATTAATTTCATATTCTACACTCACGTACACCTGCCCATGTATTTAGTGAGGTATGTCAAACCATTGAATTCTGTAATTTCCTTCTCAGTTTCAATAATCTAGTGCACTGTAAAGATAAAGCAACCCCATCACAGGCCTGTACAGACCCTGAGGATTCCAGGAGTTTGAGTCTCCAAGATTTCAAGACAGTCGGCACATGAAGGTGTTAAGTTTGTTAACCCTACGCACCGGCCGCCTTTACCCCAGGAAATATTCCTGGTATTCATTTCTGTCAGAGGCTGAGTCAACCCCAGGGTCATATTGCGGCCGGAAGGATTATGTCAATGAAAAATTCCAGTGACACCATCGGGATTCGAACCCGCAACCTTCCAGGTTGTAGCTCAATGCCTCAACCAACTGCACTACCGTGTTCTCCCCTGGTGTATAGTAAAAAGAGTATTTTCGAGGGTTTTTCCCTACCTAGAATTAGCATCGTTCAGACTTTTGGTTTCTAGACTTTGCCTGTCTTCTCATATTCACATATATCAGTTAAAGATATGAGAACACAATGAGGCGAATCTGAAGGAAAGAACTGTTGTCAGTTAGCTGGTAACGTGTGCCACTAAACTGCTTATGTATACTCGCCTGGGATCAGGTTTCTTCAGCAGAAGATAATAGAAAATATGCTTATAAATCAATGTAGCAGCACAAGTTGTATTGAAATAGGTTTTACAGCACGACGGTGCTGAATGTTTGAAATATTCATTCGGGACGTAAAACTTCATATAGGCAGGACTTCAAATATACTTGCAGTATCTGAGGCAGTGTGCTCAACAGAAGCAACAAAGCCTATTACGGTAATACACATGCTTGCATTCAGGTTAATTTATAATGTGTACTTACTGGTTCAAGAAGTATTTCTAATTAAAATTCTGTTTGTCGGTTAATATAACGACTTAATTATATGCAACGGGATGAAGTCGCCTAAGGAGCATTTGATAATCTTCGCAAAAGAAATTTCACTTTACTTGATGAAATGTAATTCATATTTCGTTGGGTATTTTGATGCCGATCCCATTGGCTGGGCGGTAAAAGGCGTAGGTCTGCGACCGGTCGTCTTCTGAGATTGTGGGTTCGAATTCCACCGGGGGCATGGATATCTGTCTGTTGTGAGTGTCGTGTGATGTCAGGTAGAAGTCTTTGCGTCGGGCTGATCACCCGTCCATAGGAGTCCTACCGATTGTGGTGCGACATTGTGTGTGATCTAGAAACCTCATGAATGAGGAGGCCCAGGCCCACTGGGGTGGGGGGGGGGGAGCTGTTGCTCCAAAAAATATTTTGATATATATTTTCTGCCTAGTGGTTAATTAGGCACACAAAGAACCTAATCATCTATTTGAATGCACGTACCGTGCATCTTATACAGTTTATTATCCACACCAACAAATGCAGAACATTTTGTGCATTTGTTGGTGTGGATAATAAACTGATAAACATTATATTCATTGGAAGGAAAAGAAATATAGTGAAGAGGGAGGAGCAAAACAAAAGGACGGTATAACAGATGAGGAGAAAAACAGAAGGGAAACGAAGGGAAGAGGTAAAAAAGGATTAACTAAAGATTAAAAAAGAAGAAGAAACAAAAAAAAGGAAAGGAAGGATGACATAGTAGCGGAAAAATAAAAGAAAAAGACTTATGGAAATGAGATACAAAGAAACGAAGAAGAAACGAAAATTGAAAAAAGAAAGGAAGGAGGAAATACATAAAAGACTAGTGTACAGCACGGCGCAGGTAATTTACGATATTAAAAAGGGCGAATTTGTGTTTTAGCTAATTAATTATACTCGCAGTATCTGAGAGGGCAAAGATTGCGTTGATGGAATGATTAATAGGTAATGAATTGGAAAGAACATGAAACGAAACTGTCGTTGGGTACTAGCAGGTGCCTGTGCCTAGTTTCGATCTGGAATCTGTCTCATGTAAGTCTAGAGCCTTACCGTCACCGTGACGCATTCGGCAGGTAAAAGGAACAGAGTTAAAGGTAAAGTTAGACTTGTTCCTGTGCATCATTTATTACCACTTCAGGAAGGAGCATGGCTGGAGTAGTCGTATAACTACGGCATTAGACGGAGTTTAATGCTTTATTTCCAGCTCCGACCTCCTTTATTCAGGGAAATAGCGTCAGATGCCCTTAGCATAGGAGGCTGGCTGGGCCCTCAGAGCCAGTCTCGACATTTTAAAAGAGAAAAAAATATCTTGCCCTTGCCGGGACTTGAAGTCGAATCCCTCGATCGCCCAGGCCATAGACTGGTCAGTATAACAAAACGAAATAAATAGGGAGATGAAGGAATTAGATAGCAAGAAATGAAGGAATTCAGTCCCTGAATGAGCCATGTACCGTAGAAGAGCGCGGTGATTATGAATCCTAAAGTTTTGATCGCCTTGACCACACCTGAGTGCGACCGCACCAGTCACTGTCTTTTCGCACCCGGTCTCGATCCGCCTCCTTCCTCTATACTGAGGGTCCTGCCTCAACACTAAAAACATTTCAACGCTTTCTATGTTTATTTTTGTTTCTACTGAAACTCCTTAGCTGCCTTCAATAGCACGCAACTCGTACACTCTTCATGTATGAATGCAAAATTAAAGGGGCACCGTTTGGAGATATAATGTCACGTGTTCCAAATTCGGACAGTTCTGGGAGTCCCTGACGTGTCAAACTTTCGTCTTTTGTCTGAAAGTTTCTATCGCTTGATCATGTGGAAAACATACCAAGTTGCATCTACATTTATTTTATAGAGTATGTAGCCGACAAACGCAGTAATACAGAACGGATACAGGAAACGTAGTTCACTTTAATTTTACATTGCTCAAACCTTAAAATGCGTAAAAATGAAAATTAAACTGGTCTTGTAGATTACGTCATCAATGTGGTGTGACTATAGGTAACAGTTCACGACTGTTTAATGAGGGAACTGTGACCAGCCCGCCACGTTTAATAATTTGTATTAATTTTCAATCCATATGTCTGTAAGCTTGGCGAGGGTAAATGCAGCCGCATCAAATCGTTTCCTCATAGAAATTTACAGCAAACTGGTGGGCGATGGTGGAATGAAAATCACTTTCTTCATGCACCCACCGAAGAATAAATAAAATGATATGAGGTCAGGAGATCGGGGTGGCCAAGTGGTAACGCCGCTTCTGCCAAACAATTTGCTAAGAAGCTTTCGATCCAAGAATTCCCGCCTGAACTGCAGTGTGAAACGGCTGAGGCGGAGGCACCATCTTGTTAAAATAGCATGCCCTCAGAACCCCCTTCTTCCAGAGTCGGCATGATGAGTTCCTTGAAGTTGTCGACGTACATTGCGTCATTCCCAGCGTATTCGGCGAAAGGTAGGTCCGAAAACAATTTCGTTGGATAGAACACAAAACATACCTCACCTCAGACTTGTGGGACTGTCCTTTGTAACTTCGGTCACTGCATGCTAACGGTTGCTCCCCCATATTCTAACGTCATAGTAAATATCATACATGCTCAGACGGAAAGTGGCGTTGTTACCAAACACAGTTTTGGCGATAAAGAACTTCACACCAAAATGGGCAGCGCACTTTCTTGCTATGTGTTTCAGCAGTGTAATTTTTAAGTGCCGGGCAGCTTTCCTTCTCGATTAAAGATGTCTGCGAACAAAAGCAGCTCCAGCTTCATTTGCCTCAGCTGTGGTGATTTGTTGCTGAACGAATTGTTCCTCTTCACAAAGGCAGTGAGCATCACTGTACAGCGCATCCAGTTTTCAAGTGGATATTTATTGCTTGTTCCCCAACAAAATACTTATGAAATATTTCACTCTAACCCGAAATCTCTTTTCATGATTCCAAACTACACAGTCACCTCTTTATGTCTGAGACTCCATTTTCTATAATGCCAGTGTCAGCGTCACTGATGGCAGAAATTGGAATTTAATTTAGCCCAAATTCAGAATTTGGTTATGTTACCTACATTGATACATTTATTTTCATTATTGTGCATGTTACTTTTTGAGCACCATTGCAGGAAATAGTCAGCATTTCTACCCGCTCCGCGATCTTCCTGTTTCCTACCGCAGAACGGAGAACAAATAAAGTTATTCACAACGAATTATTGGCTGGAATTACGGTAGCTTTGACTATTAAGGCAAAGTCCTAGTTTCGTGGCAAAGTTTCCGGATGCAAATATTCATTCTAAATATCCTTTTATTTATCTGAATATGCTTTCTTCTTTATTCTTTTACGACACGAATAAAATTTAATTCATTCTCTCTGCCATTGTTGGGTAACTGCTTGTTTCATTTCTGTACTTACTGTACCGGGGGTCCGTGGTGGCGCAGTTGGTGAAGGCACTGCGCTACAAGCTGGAAGGTCGCAAGATCGATTCCGGATGGGGTCACGGTCATTTCCCGCCACACTATGACTCTGAGTTCGACTCAGCCTCCAACAGAAATAAGTAAAAGGTAAAACAGTCCCATTACAGGCCTGGACAGCCCCAGAGGTTTTCAGGAAGTTAGGTTTCCCAGATTTTCGTGACAACGGCACAGAATGGTGGTAGGTTGTCAGCCAAACGCACCGGCCATCTTTACCCCCAGGAAATACTCCTGGTACTCATTTCTGTTAGAGGCTGAGTCGACCCCAAGGCCATAATGCGATCGGAAGGATTTTATGTCAATGAAAAATCCACTGACACCAGCTAGGATTGAACCAGCGACCTTCCGAAGTGTAGCACAGCAAACAGAAATAAGTACCAGGGTTATATCCTGGGAGGTGTAGGCGACCGGTGATTACGGCGGACAAACTCGCCACATTCGTGAACCAACTGTCTGGGATTTTCAATCTTTGGAGCCCCCCTGGCCTGTCCGGGCCTGTATAGTGAATGCTGTACCTTCTAACATACTGCGATGCCTAGCGGGAAATGAACCATATCCCGGACGTTTTGTTTCTTCAATATTTCTCAGATATTACCTGTGGTTCCCATCGCATTATTCTTTCGCGGTGCTGATAAAAATAAAGACCACGTATATTGACAAAAGTATGGTGTCCGTATCGTCGTTTAGAAACACATTTCTTTCTCTACAGACCCCTTCTGCTCACACGGTAGTGTGAATCTAGTTAATAAATTAACTTCTTTACTGCAGGCTGAATGATGAAATGTGGGGAAATTTAACTCAAAGCACCACACTGCTGACATCTCTAACAGAGAGTAACAAGAAGCGAAGTTCGTGTAACACAAAAGCAACTGTAGGACGAATAAATGGAATTCCCCCTTTTTTCTCCCTTTTGCCGTTTTAATCCAATATGTGAAGGAAAAATGAGGTTGTGGTAGTAATCTATGGTGTTCCTGGCCCAGAAGCTTTTTAAGGCATCTGGCAGGTATTGAGTTTCTCAAGAAATTCGTTGTTATTCTTGACACAGGAGGCTGATGAGCAAAGAAACTCTAAGTCCGTAGTTGGATCCTATCCGAAGCCAATTCAACACAGTTCAATTCAACATGTCCAGGTTTGTATGGTCTTGTGATGTATATTTTGACCCCTCAAACGACGTTTTCACTAAATAATAACGAACCAAAGCACTTTATGAATCACTGTGATCATGAACACGCCATCTGTCATTGAAAACAAATTCATGAGGAAAATATTTGGTGCCATGTGGCTAAAGTAAGAAGAGGACAGTGAAAACTGTATGAACACGGATCTTCATGGATTTAAAGCTTCAAGAAATGTATTATTCAGATTATAGTCTTGCAACAAAACTGACCTTGGCGCCGGTGGAAGAGTATGGTTCGTCGAAGAGTGACCAGACACGGGGTTTGAGCCGCTGCCATCGGGACAGTGTGCCGGCAAGGTAGTCGTCTTCATAGCCGAACAGCCGGGCAATTTCCTCTTCGCTTGGTTTTTCGGCATCAATATCCAGCTTGTCCAATATCGCTAGCGTTGCCTGCAAACCAGGAAACGAGGCTAAACTTTGTGATTGTTGATTGATTTGCGGACCTTGCAGAGAAACGAGTGTCCCTGACATGCGCAAAGTCACTACTACAAAGTGCAGTATTTGTAGTCTGGGCCTATTGGAACTTCTGATTGGTGGGTCTGTAGATATGTGAACCCGTGTATGGGTCTTAGGATTATATGGTCTCTCTGTGCCCTACTTTGGTGCAAGAGGTTTTATGGTTGCATAAGATATGTGACCAGTACAGGGATAAAGGTGCATTGTTGTTCTATCGCTTATGACAACATATAGTCTGGGAGACTAATAACCACATTTCGTAAGAATATACTGCCTACTCCTTCCGGCTGGAAGCAGAAGGTTATTATGTTTCTCCTAGATCTCAGTAACAGCTTATCAGAATAAATTATGTCAACACCCAGAAGAAAATATAAAAGTTCGCCGTAAAAACCAGAAATCTCCTACGCGGATGCGCGCGCGCGCACACACACCCACACACAAACACATACACACATATATTACCGTGTATATTAAATATTTGGAATTAGGAATTCAAAGAAAGCATGCACAAGGTTGCCTCATACTTACTTTGGCAACAGCCCATGTTCGTCTTTGTCCTGCAGTTCCTCATGAGGACGAGTAGGAAAAAGTATATGTAATTTAACGCATTCTTAATATTTGTAATGGATGAACGTGGTTAGCTTCACTCAACGGCCACTTTATCTCCGGCGAAAGCCACCAGTACCAATTTGGCCAAAGAATCCGTCTTGACGCGTTGTAAAAAAAGGGAAAAATCTTGTTCCCATTTGGAATATATCCCAGATTATCCGGTAGTTCGATCCTCCGTCTCGTCACTGTACTGATTAAGTTACGGTAGGCTGTGCCGGACACACGTGCAGGTGTTTTATGTCAGTTTAACATGGAAACCTAAATGTTGCGTCTAAAGTTAACGGACAGAACAAAAGACACAAACAACGGGCACGGTCGCGTGATGTCAGGCTTCCTCCGCGATGTAGGTGAGATATTCGCTCTTTTGGGATGTTGTGCAGCATGTAGTGGTCATTCCTCATCACTATACGCACTCCATGGTGTAGAGTCATTCTTAAGAAGCTAACGGATTCTCGGCTATTAAAGAAATTCCCCGCATTTTATGGAACCCGAAGGTTCATTAGGGCGTTTACCAGAGCCCACCACCTGTCCACATCGTGAGCCAGCAATTTACGCTGCGTAACATCCCAGAAGAGCGAATATGTCAGCAGTTACAATTATTGCAGGCTACTGTTTACAGAGCCGGTCCTAGTGGCCGTGCGGTCTAAGGCGTAGGTCGGCGGCGGCTCGTCTGCTGAGATTGTGGGTTCGATTCCCACAGGGGGGGGGGCATGGATGTTTGTCTGTTGTGAGTGTTGCGTGATGTCAGGTAGAGGTCTCTGCAACAAGCTGATCACTCGTCCAGAGGAGTCCTACCGACTTTGGTGCGTCGTTGTGTGTGATCTAGAAACATCGTGAATGAGGAGACCCTGGTCCACTGGGGTTTGCCACTTCAAAAACAAACAAACAAACAGACTCTTTATAGGAGTAGGGCAGAGCTGGGTAGTTCAGATAGCTTAGTGCTAAGACTCTTGTGCTGTACTCGGGATGTACCTGAGGACACCTAGCATTTAATCACGAGTCTTCTCATTTTCTCAGATATTTTAGAAATAATACGCCAGATATGACATTTTTATTAAGTCATTACAGTTTACCTAGCCTCCTGTACAGTTGTTACTGGGCTTCTTTTCCCCGGGTAAAGTGGCCGGGCCGTGACAATGACAAACCCAACCCAAATGGCGCCGTGGTTAAAAACTAGGTGCAGCTACAGTTGTATCCTCTCTGTCTGTACGGAATTTGTAAACCGAGTTTCACGTTTACCTCATGATTATTTCAACCCATGGCAACTTTCTTCTTCCAGCGTTTCCATCTGACCGTAGATAGCTGCACATTTGTCGTGCAACGTGGGTCATTATAGCTAAACGGCAATAAATTTCAATTTCCAGAAGGAAAGCTACATTTGTACCACACTGAGGGAATAATAAATTTTCTATGAAAATCCGATATCTTGGGGGCTCATTGCGGTAAAGACTGGACATCTGCAGCATACGAGAATCTTCCATTATTTTCTGTTACACTTTTGACTGTTTTCTGAGATACGGAAAGAACAGAACGGCAAGTTCTGACTTTTTATGTACGAAAAAAACCTTCCAGAATGTAAAGGATGTATATTGATAACCACTTTTTACCAAAATTTTATCTTATGCGAATTTATATTAAATATATTTAAGGCAATCTACTTCAATATGTGCAGAACGAGAAGAAATCGTTTATAAACTGTCCGCATGATTCCCTGCAAAAGCAGGTCGATAATGTTGCACAGCTTGTTCTGAATCGTTTAGTTTTCGAGATACAGATTAAGTCGCAATGTTTTTTGTTCATAATTTTTCACTGCCGTTATTTTCACTTATATTTATAAATAAATATATATATATATATATATTATTCGGTTCCACTTGTACCATAGTGTTAATATTTACAAAATTGGTTACAGTAACAATTTTGTAATTTGTCCTTGTACACACTGTATATACTCTGTGCAATAAATCTCTTTAAAACAATACATAGATTACCGCCAAATGCGGTAATACACTTCTCATCAATGCTATCCGTCACGGCGCTAAAGATCATTGTTGTAACTGCTCAAAACAATTAACAGTAGTGTTTGGGTGTGACCGAATTATCATGGAATACACACACCACGTTACAGCGTTATGCTGTGAACACTCAGTGCCTGCAATTGTAGAGCAGGCCCTGTTGAACAAGAATAAGCCTCGTACATTATCCCGGCCTGCGTCACCCAGCCAATAAGACTCTTCGAAGAACGGAGCAGCGTCTCCGTGAGAGAGAAAGTTTAACGCTGATGCCACTAATGAATGCAGATAGCACACCGAATGTAAGACGTCAATGCTCATGATTTCAGGCTTTCCCTGTGGCTTAAATGAGACCTTAGCTCTTATGGGATGTTAGGTAGCGTAGTTTTGTAGTTAGGTACCGCCGTTTCGGGAAAACCATCTTGACGGTTCAAAGGACTGCTTGACGCTTGAAGATAACTACAAATCTACGGTGTGTAACATCACAGAGGAGCGAGTATCTCACGCTTCTACCTGACCAGCGCACATTTGATTCCAAGTGATAGCCGTCGACGGATGTAGTCTTACGCGTTGCTACGACAACGCACTGCGTTTGAGCTCATTGAATACAAAACTCTGTAACGAGACGAAGCGTGTTTGGTGCGTCAGATATGTTCAAGGTCCATAACAGTCATGTATGGGCAAGGGATAGGCCTAACCCTTACGATATACGTGAACATTGGTATCGAGCCCGCTTCAGTGTCAATGTTGGTGCTGGAAACTGTGGGAATATTTTTGTGGGGTCCCGTCTGCTACCTGACAGGCTGACTGTTCCACGATAGTACATTTTCATGAAAAACTTATCCTCGATTTCTTGAACCTGGGAGCCGGAGTTTGTGGTTTCAGCATGGAGTAAGTTAAACGTACTATGAGGAAGATGTCTGACAGTGACTGAACATATCATGTCCACAAGGTGGATTGGAGACAGAGGGCAGATTGCATGGCCTGCTCTGTCGCCGTCTGTAACTGCGATGGATCCCCCTCCCCCCCCTCAATGCGTGGACTACTGAAGGATCCCGCTACTCAGTCCCTCTCACGACTGTGGAATATGTCATGGCAAGAATCCTCTGGCAGCTGTGACAGTCGTCGATGTCAGCGTATTTAAGGCGTGTTCTACAGGAAGCCGTGTGACGACGTGACGCCTATGGTTTGATACCTTTCACCGTTTAACAGTGAGGTGTATGTCGAAAACCAGACGCTTCAGACAAATACTGTGCAATATTTTGTGTGTATTTCTGTAAAATATTTGACAGGGGAGAGAGTGCGAGTGCCAATTAATTTCACACCGTAGACGTTTCTATATTTGTCATCATAGATTCATTTGCTTTTCTATTTAATGACATTGCCAATAGCTGGGGACTATTTGGTGTCCGTTGTTGATGAAAGTGAATGCATTGTTGCAAGGAATGTGTAAGTAAAAGGTCGTGTCGTCGTTGGACTTTCGACCTAGTTATTTGTTTAGAGTTTTTTTAAATCACATAACACAGGATATTTGGTTTCCCGGAGGAGTATGGATGAGTTAAACTTCCGAAAGTAAATCAAGATCTATATACAATGTGAATCTGCATGTTTATTGACTGAATATATTTATTCAATAAGTATAATAATAATTTCACATTCAAATTTGATCAAAACACTTATAAACAAAACTGTTTCATTACGTGAGAACAGGCGGATACACACACCCACAATCCACAGCTGACACCTGCTGCAACAACCCTCCCACACGCTTCAAACAAAACCTTTTCTAGTGCTATGGATGAGCGCTGGTTTGCGGATGCGAAATTTATTTATAAAGGATTCCTACATCCAGATTAATTCCATGTCATTTATGAGAGGCAGCGATGGTGTTAGCAATACTGCTCCGGGGTCTAACTAAGCAATGAAATGAACGCATTGAAAAATGTAATTACAGCTAACGATTTTCACCCTACGGTTTTCTCCCTTCATTCTGAACGAACGGCATTCAAAAAACCTCCAGTGCTAAATAAACCCTCACCGGGTGTTTTGAAATACTTTCCATGAGATTATTTCTAAATAGGCTGGTGAAGGTGGCAGTCAGATTATCATATTTCGCAAACAAGTGCTGAATATTCTAGGCCTAAACTCGCTTTGCAATCACTGTAACGTGCAGTTTTAAGGAAATGATCAAATAACATTTTTGTCAGTGTCGAAATTATTTCCAGGATGAAGTAACTCTTGTCAATATATCAGTATAGATACTTTCATCTTTCATCATCTTCACCATATATGAATACGGTAAGGTTTGTCTGCCTGATCATTATCTGCTGTACTTATACCTTCGTGTTTGAGATCACAGCCAGTTCTTCCATTTTTATATTATGATAATGTTGTAAATATTCAATTCTAAAGTAATGTCATGGTTAAGTTACATGTTACTGAACTTCAGACACACGCAACATTACCGCCGGCGGTAGTAGTGTCGCGGTACAGGACGTGACGTCGGCTACTGCTGCCTCACACCCTCGCTGTGTGTCCACATCTCGTAACAATTCGCTGGAGAATTCGATTCTTGAAAATATATTTCATCTTTCATTTATAATACATTTATTTGCTTCCCGCTGGTCATGTAAAATCAAATGTTACGGTGATCGGTGAATCAAGGACTGGAAAGTAGGTGGAAGGAGGCGGTCTTGGCACCTTTTGAGGCACTATCCTGTATTTGGAGGGACTAACGGGAACCAAGAAGAACCTGAAGTTTATCATTCGGTCTCCTAATAGATACTTGAACCTTCAACTTTACAACCGTAAAACAACAGTGTGTGGGCCGCGATAGCCCAGTCGGTTTAGATACTCGCTACAGACTAGGCGATCCGGGGATCTAATGCCGGCGGGGGTCGAGATTTTTACTGTACCCGTCCACACCATCCCTGGGGCCAACCCCAGCCTCCTATACAATGCGTGCCGAGTCATTTCTCTTGGGGTAAGGCGACCGGTGCGTGTCGTTAACCACTCACTCCATCTAGCGCTAAGGTTAAATTAAAGAATAGAGCTATACCACTAATCCCCCACTGCGCCTTCATGGAAAGTTGTAGGGTGGGTTTTGCATTTATAACATCAGTGTTACCAACTCAACAGCGGCTTTCAGTAACATGCACAAGAATTCTAAATCAGTTACGAGGTTCGAACTGAATTGCAGGTGTTCAAAACGGCTAAGGGTACATCAAACCGACTGCCAATGACCGCTGATGGTTGCTAAGTCGATCTGAACATAAGAAACATTAACGTTTCTCTTCAGCGACGAGGCAAAATGTTCATAGCCTTGGCTTAATATCTGTCTAGCCTACAGAAACAGCGCATAAATCAACTTACCTGATTTTCAGAGGTACTTGGTATGCTCACCTGGGTGTCCCGGTGAATGCTGTAAGTACTCCAGCAACATGGCTCTACCTGGTTTGAATCGAGGCCCCAGAACTCCAGCTCCTCCTCAAACAGTGGTCCACAAACGTTTGTTGGATAGTGAAGCTTCCCAGTCCTGCAACAGCACAGCGGTAACTATATGCACCACCTGTCATAACATCAAAAAACAATGCAGCTTGCTCTATCAGCTTACTTACGATTGCATATATATATATGATTTTCAGAATGAACAGGGAATGTTTACCTTAATATTAACCAACTGGTCTTTGCAACGGAAACTCGAAGAGTTAGGGAATGCAATTTTTAAAAGTGACCGGTCACTTCATCCACGGCTCAGGTACTTTATCCCTGGGTTCTCACCTCGGAGAATTCCGGGTTTAACTGGATCAGCTTATGTGAAATTTTTGGTGGAAAAAGAGGCAATAGGATTTGTTTTTTCCCGACAATTTCAGTATTCTCTGTCAATAATATTATATTGCTACTTCAGGCTCGTCTTCAACAATATTGTATTTAACAGGAGATGAGAGCGAAGTTTACGAACCTGCAAAGAAGGCAATAATGTTTGAGATATCGCGGTCAAAAATTGTTCATCATTTTTATTCCTGAGATCAATCATCTCTACATATATTTTCTTGGGTTTTCTGCTTCTTGAAGCAGTTTCTGAAATGGTTCCCACGTTCGAATTTGCTATGGCATTCTTCTAACGCAGACTGTGAGATTTAAGGTCATCAGAACTAGCCCACCCAACCATGTGATTCAATAAATAAAAATTCGGTGGCATCTGCTTCAACCCCCTGCAAGTAATTCTCACGTTTTCATTTGTACATTACAATTCGGGCGGACTATTTGTTTCGATAATAAGATGGGCTTCGTGATGTGTGAAAAAATGGGATATTCTTCTAATTAATTTCATCACGCCGAGATAAATTTGATTGGGTGTCTTTGTTGACACATATTCTAAATAAATCAAATTCGGTCTAAAAGAAATCTTACACCATTTATTGCTAAAGATGGAAGAAGTGGCAGTTCTGAGCTCTGGAATACCCATTGATTATATAATTTGCAGAGTTTTAAGAAGACAAAACTTCTATTCATCCAACTTTATAAATTTTTTCAATACATTTTTCTAAGTTTGAGTGATAGAGAGTTCTGGCTCTGTAATTACGCTTCCACCACTGAGCAGTTCGAACGGGCTAGCGCATACGTCATTTATGACGTGAACTCTCGACCAATTAGCAATAGCCATTGGTATTGAAAATTTTGAGACTCCTCAAGCTTTCTTCTGGCACAAAAAGTCACAAGTTTGGCCTTAATAAGAGTCGGCCAAAGGACGAGATGAATTCGATAGAACACGTAATACCACGAGCTTAGATTGTTAAGAGTAATCAAATTATGTGAATCAAAATTCAAGAAGTAAAGGCCGAACTGTGCAGACAAGACCAAATAACAAACAAACAAATTCCGTGGCCTTAGTCCGCACGCGAACTATACCGACAGAGCGGCCGCCGCCGGTCGGCGAAGTTAGTGCCAACTTTTGCGGATAGAGGGGTGTCACGTGGTCAGCGCAACGGGT
>Ga0123353_10004254_pt1 | contig 18387 bp, 20 predicted proteins | sample TergutLab28metaG_3_FD_92763 | JGI IMG/M metagenome (GOLD analysis project Ga0123353, IMG submission 92763) | Labiotermes labralis P3 segment gut microbial communities from Petit-Saut dam, French Guiana - Lab288 P3 | ecosystem: Host-associated > Arthropoda: Insects > Digestive system > Gut ... | reverse complement strand
TTATCGTTTCTTCACATTGTCTGCATTTCATATTCATCACATAGTATACTTCAGATACTAACTATACAATGTAAACTAAGTTTATATAGTATAGAGTTTCTGACAGGAAAGCATGGATCATAACTGTACGGTGTACAAAACAATGGATTATCTTGCGAGGAAGTGGACCATCATGATATTGATGGAACTGAACAAAGGGAAGAACAGATGGAAAAGGTTCTCCGCTTTGCGCGATTCCATGAAAGACATAACGCCAAAGGTCCTTTCTGAAAGGCTGAAGGAACTTGTTGACGTAGGTCTCATAGAGAAAAGAGTGGACGCATCGTCATTCCCGGTGAAGAGCGAATACTCGCTTACGGAGTCGGGATCGGATCTCATGGACGCAGTTCGCTCCGTGAAAGAGTGGGCATTGAAATGGAAGGTCAAGAATGACGCATGCGCATCCCAGGACTGCCGCGTATGCACGTTGTGATATACTTGTTGACGTGACTACTTTCGGCGACCTCCCCCGTTCATCCTTTTAAATGCACTTCGCGTTCCCAAGAACATGGCAACAGCCGGGGACCGCTACGAGAGGGAGCTGAAATATCTTCTTGCCGGTGACGAGAAGACGGTGAAAGGGATGCTGAAGACGTGCGATGACGATGAGAAACGTGCGTATTCGTCGATAATGGACAATCCGTTCGTCGTTATACGCGCGGCCGGATCGCTTGGCGTTGACTTGGTTGCATTGAGATGGGATTTCTCTTTTCCGATAGAAGTGAAAAGTTCGGCGGAAGGAGTCGTAAGGTTCAGTAAGAATCAGAGGCTTACGGAGCAGGCGGAGCATATGATATGCGACTGCCAGCGTTCATCTTTGATCCCCATATATGCGTTCAGGCTCAAAGGATACCGCGGTGATCCGTGGAGGATATTCGCTCTTCCGATGGAACGCGTCATGAAAGGGAAGATGGGCATAATACAGAGGACGATACCCACGATCGAAGTGAATTCCAACGGCAACTTCGTAATGAGATGGGAGAGCGGTATGAAGCTCAGTAAGTTCATAGATTATATGGGCGTGTTAACGCACGACGAATGAGGGGCCGTCAGCACTCATAGGGCTCATCACGTATCAGCGTCCAAGGATCTTCATCCGGCGCGCCTCATTGTGTTATGAGTGAATATCTATTTCACATCTATCATTTTCCTGAGCGGCGCTTCGGCGCGCTTCAGGGTATCCTGATCCAGGATCACTTCGGGACTCATGTTCTCTAACGCTCTCAATATCGACGAAAGATCCGTCATCTTCATCACGGAGCAGAGAGCGTGATCTACGAAAAAGAACTTCTTGCCGGGGCACTCCTTCTCCAGTCGGTGCTTCATACCGATCTCGGTGGCCACGATGAACTCCTTTGAATCGGATGCCTTCATGAATTTTATCATTCCTTCGGTGGAGCCTACCATATCCGCCGCTTCAAGTACCTCTGGTCTGCATTCCGGGTGCGCAACCACTGTTGCGTTCGGATGCTTCGTTCTCATATCCTTTATGTTCTGTAATGTTACGGACTGATGCACAGGGCAGTAACCATTCCAGAGTATAACATTCTTGGACGGTACCTTTGAAGATGCATACGCACCGAGATTCATATCCGGAACGAAAATAACATCCTTCTGCGGTACTGATGATAATACCGAAACGGCGTTCGATGATGTGCAGCACATGTCCATCTCAGCCTTGGCGGATGCCGTACTGTTGACGTATCCGATGACGCACGCATCCCCGTGACATTTTCTCGCATCGATTATCTGTTCCGCGGTGCACATCGCCGCCATCGGACACATCGCACTCATCTCGGGTATGAGCACGATCTTCGAAGGATTCAGTATCTTAGCGCTCTCACCCATGAAAGTGACCCCGCAGAACACTATCGCGTCAGCATCCGTCCCGGAAGCTATCAGCGAAAGACCAAGCGAGTCCCCTACGTGATCGGCTACGTCCTGAACCTCGGGGAGACAATAATTATGCGCTAATATCACCGCTCTGCGCTCATTCTTAAGAACGGCTATCCTGTCCTTGACGGATTCCATCGCCCCTCGTATAGTGACAGCATTAAAATATATTGTCAATCAACAGACAAAAAACGGCTAAGTTTAAACCGTTCTTTCGCATATCCCGGTGCGATGACGTCCAGGGACGAGAAGGCATCCGGAAGGTTCAACTGTACCGACAGGGACCGCGCACTGTTCGAAGCAGGGATAAAGATGGGAACGATATACCATCAGTTCATCGGCACTCCCGTAGATGCGTCAAGCGTATCAGCGCTGGAGAACGCGGTCGAACGCTCAGTGATGGTGCAGCCGTTCGTAGAATCGGTCAAAATAAAGATCATTCTGGACAGGAACGGAAAACGGAACGATACCTATGATTACGTATCGCTGACGGGAGAGATGATCGACGCCGTTGTGAAGATGAACGTCAACGGCGTCAAGGTGACCGCGGAGATGAGATACGACAAGGAACTCGATTATCCGCTGATGTATGTGTCCGATGTTGTTCTGTGATGTCTTTAATTATATGTAGAACGATATGGGGTCTGGCGCTTCCTAACGAGGTCTGAAATGATAACCGACATAAAGATAGGCATCACCGGTCTGCCAGGAGCGGGAAAGACGAAGACGCTCCTGCGTGTCATAGAGATGCTCCGCGGAGAGGAGCTCAAGATAGGCGGTATGATAAACGAGCCCATCATGGACGGCCGCAGAAAGGTCGGTTTTTCAGTTAGAGATATAGTAAGCAACGAGAGTCAGGTCTTTGCGCACATAGACATAGAAAGCCGTATAATGGAAGGGAAGATGGGTGTGGATCTTCAAAAATTTGAATCGATAGCCGTACCGGCGATGAAAAATGCATGTGAAACATGCGATATCATAGTGATCGATGAGGTCGGGAAGGTGGAAGTTGAGAGCCAGGCGTTCATCGACACCGTGAAACTCGTGCTGGATGCCGGAAAGCCGATGATACTCACGCTTCACAAGAAATCAAGAAATCCGTTGCTTCAGGACATCAGGAGAAGGGATGATGTACGAATACTCGAAGTGACGCCGACGAACAGGAACCTTTTGCCGCATAAGGTCATACGCCTCATGAACGGAGAAAACATGTGATGTCCGGGACCGCGGAGATCATCGAAGGTAAGACCAGACTTATAGTGCCCTCGGAACATTCCAAGGGCGGACCGGGTAAGATAACGGGATCGGTATTCTTCAACGAACAGATGTCATTCAATCGCGACGTGAGTGTAATGTTCCTTCGCGCCCTCAGTAATGACGTCACGGTCGCGGATGCGATGGCCGCAACGGGTGCCAGAGCGGTGAGGATAGCCAATGAAGTTGCCAACGCAACGGAAGTCACCGCTAACGATGTGGATCCGAGAACTCCGGAACTCATCAACGGGAACATTGAATTGAATAATTTGACGAATTGCCGTTCATGCAACAAAGATCTCCACATATTATTTTCTGAAAGTTCGTACGATTACGTGGACATAGATCCGTTCGGCTCTCCGGTGCATTTCCTGCAGTCCGCGGTAAGAGGATGCAAAAAGAACGGTATACTGGCGATAACGGCAACCGACACCGCGCCGCTGGCCGGTGCACACAGAGTGAAATGCGAACGTCGGTACCAATCGAGACCGATCAGAGGCCCCATGTGCCATGAGATGGGATTACGGATACTGATGTGCTCCCTTGCAAAGGAGTTAGCGAAATTCGACAGAGGCATGGAACCGATGCTGTCGTTCTACGCGGACCATTACTTCAGAGCGTATGTTCGAGTGACCGAAGGTGCAAAGAACGCGGACAAGACGCTTTCGAAGATCATTTTCATGAATTACGATAAGGACACACTGGAACGTTCATATTCTTCAGAGGCTGACAAGGAACACAAGTACGGCCCGTTCTGGGGCGGGAATCTGCACAGTTCATCGCACCTGAGCATGATGTCCCCCGATTCCGTGGCCAATGAGAAACGATGCGCCAAGTCGCTGGATATCTGGAGGAATGAACTGGACACTGTTCCTTATATCTACGATATAAGTGAGTTCTCATCGTTCCTTAAGATATCACCGCCGCCGATCGGCGATTTCATCGATTCGCTGAACACCATCGGCAACGCGTCAAGATCCCACGTATTTCCGACATCCTTTAAAACGGACATAGAATTGAAGGACATCATATCGGCGTACAAGGAATTCCCGCGGTGACCACGTACGGAACGGGATCATTCCAGTGTCGCTTTCTTGAACAGTTTTCTGTCCGCGTTCACAGGCAGAGTAGCATCGATACCGACCTTCCACGTCGTTACGTCAGCACTCGGATCGAGCGACGAACCGGCTGCGTCGGGTATTGTAAGAAGATTCCCCTGGAACCTGGTGGCCAATGCCCACTCCACTTGACGGTCATCGAAGATGTCGATATCCTCATCCACTATCGTAACTCTCTTCATCGAAGGATGCCCGGTGAATGCTGCCATGATGGCATTCATACCGTCGCCTTCTTTGTTCTTCGTTATCGATACGATGCCGTGCAACCAACAGCAACTACCCTCGGTCAGACGCACCGCATGCGTCCTCGGGACAACTTGACTGACGGTTCTCAGGATCATAGGTTCTCTGGGAAGGCCCATCAACAGATAATGTTCGTATCCGCCCGGTAAGAGCAATTGGAACAGAGGGGCGTCGGATGTCCATATCTTATCGACCTCGATGACCGGTTGCGATCTCACGGAATCGTATGTTCCGGTGATGTCAACGAATGGTCCTTCGTCCGCTTCTTTGGATGTGATCCTGGCTTCGAACACATAATCGGCATCCGCCGGCACGAGAAGACCGTTATCGCATCTTCCCACTTCCAGCGGTCTGCTTAACGATGAGACCATCATTGACGATGCAATTTCAAGTTCATCAACATCGTAATCCGTTGACGTTGCGGCGGCAAGGAGCACTTCCGGTCTCAAACCTATGCAGATGGATATCTTAAGGTCCTGTTTAGCTTCTTTAGCCATCTTGTGCATGGTGTAAAGATGCCTCGGAACGAGCCTGACGACCAGCTTCTTCTTCCCGGTGATCATCATCCTGTGGAATGAGATGTTCTTTTTGCCGTTCCATTCCGCTATTATCACACCCGCCGTGATGTATTTTCCTCCGTCCTCGGGGTAATATTTCGGTATCGGAAGTGATGTGAGATCCACAGGGATACTGTTCTCCCTGAATCTCGGCTTACCGACTATGTTAACCGGCCTGGGACTGGCTATCGCATGTGATATGTGATTCAATATCTCGGACGGTTTCACATGCATGGCCGAGGCGATCTTCTCTCTCGTCGAGAACAGATTCCCTACGGCCTCTCCGCCGTTGAGGTCCTTGAAGAAGAATGTCTTGTTCTGATTGCTGAGAAGTACTTTCGTAACTTCCTGAGAATCGGCATCTATCTTTCCTTCGTTCACCGCTGTATCGGATGTCAGAAACTTCCTGACGGACATATTTCCTGAATACTTCTCTTACATATTTAATATGGAAGGTGCCTCAATGTGAAAAAATGTTTTAAATTCACCGCACACAGCCGTATACGGACAGGCCTGCGCATGCGTTCTTTTTAATAACCCCTTGCCAATGTACGGAAAGCTCAGTTCGTATGATAATTGAGTGAATAACGGACATGATCGCATGAGAACGCTATACATCCACGCCGATTCCATGGAATTCGAAGCCAAGAAGAAGACGCCCGTCGCGGAAGATATACCGGACGATATGCACAACGGTAAGATGAACGAGGTGTTAGTCGTCTTCATCACCGTGGAAGGGGATGACGAAGGAAAGGCAACGCAAGTGTCCGCGGAGGCTTCCGCAGACATACTGGATACGACGAAACGCGTGGGTGCGGAAAGGGTGATGTTATACCCGTACGCACACTTGAGCAGCAGCCTTGCGAAGCCGAAAGCATCGTTAGAGATACTCAAACTGATGGAGCAGACGATCAAGGCCAGCGGGACAGAAGTATCGCGTGCACCGTTCGGATGGTACAAAGCGTTCACCGTGAAGTGCAAAGGACACCCGTTATCGGAACTTTCAAGGGATTTCAAGGGGAAAGAAGCCGCGTCGGAAACGAAAGGCGAGGAAACTTTCTTCGTTCTCATGCCGGACGGAAAGGAAGTGCAGGTCACCGATTACAAGAACGGTACCCCGTGCATGATGGAGATGATAGCCAAAGAGGCTCTCAAGAAGGATAACGAACCACTGAAGGGAGAACCCGAATATCTGAGATTGTGTAAGAAGTTCGGGATACAGTGGGAGCCCATGAGTGACGTCGGTCATATGTGCTTGACACCTCACGGCGCACTCATGTTCGATCTTATTTCAGATTACTCCACACAAATAGTCAACGACGTTGATATACCGGTATACATGGTGAAAGGAACGAACATGTTCTCGCTGGATGAACCGGCGGTCAAAGAACATGCGGACCTGTTCGGAGACCGCTTATACACGATAGATACGGGAAAGAGATCCTTCATTCTGAGATATGCGGCGTGCCACCAGCAATTCGCGATGATGCGCAACTGGAACATCAGTTACAAACAGTTACCGTTCGGCGCGTTCGAAGTTGCCGACTCGTATCGTCTGGAACAGTCCGGAGAAACAATGTTATGCTTCCGCACCAGGAGATTGAACATGCCCGATCTTCACGTCGTATGTAAGGACGAAATTGAAGCAAGAGAGAAATTCAAGGTTCTGGACAGACGCATATTCGATGAAGTTGAAGTATTGGGCCGCGAGTACGATATGCTTGTGAATTTCTCTTCGAGAAAGGCATACGACGAGAACAAGCACATGGTATTGGAATTGTGCAAAGAACACGATCGTCCGGCTCTCATACACTTCTACCCGGAAGGCATCAATTACTATTGGACCGTGAACATCGAATATCATATAATGGATCAGATGAACCGCGCAAGGGAGATCGGTACCGTTCAGATCGACATAGGGAATGCGAAGAGGTTCGGTATAACGTATGCGGATGAGAAAGCGGAGAAGGTAAATCCGGTGATTCTACACACAGCGGTCATAGGAACGATAGAGAGATACCTTTACACTCTTCTTGACACCGCGGTAGGAATAGAAAAGAAAGGCGTTCCCGGTTATTTACCGGTGTGGGTGAACCCGGAACAGGTGCGTCTGATGCCCGTATCCGAAGTCCATCTGAGCAAGGCGAAAGAGATCGCTAAAGAACTGGAATCCAAAGGGATACGGGTTTCCGTTGACGATACCGATGCCACCGTGGGCAAGAAGGTCAGGCGCTCCAAACAGGATTGGTGTTCCTATGCGGCCGTGATCGGGGACAAGGAAGCGGAAAGCGGGATACTGAGCGTTTACGTAAGGTCCGAGAACATCGACAGAACGATGACAACGGATGAGCTCGCCGCGTCCGTAAGAAAGGAGATCGGGGACAAACCGTTCCGTAAGCTCTACATGCCGTCCTTGCTCGCCATGAGGGTAGACCTCTGAAAATTCTCCGTATTCAGAGAAAAAGATGCGGTGCAAACATTTTCATAGCATCTTTTCATTGCATCGTCGATGAAAGACGAGACAGCTGAACTCATGATCCTTGTGAGGGAGAAGAGGCCTCTGGTGCATCACATAACCAATGACGTAACGGTCAATGACTGCGCCAACATAACGTTATGTGCAGGCGGCACCCCTGCGATGGGATGTACAGCCGACGATACGAAAGAATTGGCGAAGATAGCATCGGCCGTCGTTCTGAACATCGGAACTCCCAACGAAGAGAATGTGAACGCGTCGGTCGCCGCCGGAAAGGCAGCAAATGAAGCCGGCGTACCGGTCATACTCGATCCGGTGGGCGTGGGCGCAACGAAGTACAGGATGGACGCAGCGCGGAAGATATTGGATAACGTTAAAGTATCCGTCATCAAAGGCAATCCGGGAGAGATCGGCGCGTTAGCCGGCGTAGGGATAAGGATGAAAGGAGTGGACTCCGAAGGCCTTGACGGCGATCCCGTGAAGACGTGCGTATCGCTTGCAAAAGATACGGGCGCAGTGGTCGCGATGACCGGCGCCGTTGATATCGTGACCGACGGAAATCGAGTGGTAACGATAAACAACGGGCACGCGATGATGAACTCCGTAAGCGGAACAGGGTGCATGGCAGCATCCGTGATAGGTTGTTACGCATCCTGCACCAAAGATATGTTAACTGCTTCCGCGGCAGCATTGGCAGTATTCTCGATAGCCGGGAACAAAGCCGCTAAAAGATCAAAGGGGCCGGGAATGTTCATCATGAACCTGAAGGATGAGATGGCTTCCCTTACACCGAGCGAAGTGATACCGCTGGCTAACATCAGGGTCATGTGATCAATTACGATAATCAATTATCATAATAGCGTCAAGATTTATATACAAACACATGTTTAGTATCAATTATGATAATCAATTACCGTAATCCGGATGCATATTCTGAATATAAGGTAACAAATTATCCGATAAGACATAAAAGGAAGGTCCCTTTCAGCCCGCAGATCAAACTCGGTGCCGAATACAGGAAAGCGTTCATGAACATCCTTGAAATGGATCGGAAGCTGAATGAAGTGATCCTTTCCGCGGGAGATTATCTCGACCTTATCAATGACGCATATTCATCGAATATACACTGGTCTGTTTCGACGGAGGGCAATCCGCTTACGTTGAACGAAGTGAGACGCATATCCACATCTTTTTTCAAAGACGGAAATTGGGAGGAGAAGAGGGACGGACCGACGCAGGAGATACTGAACCACCTTTATTCCCACCTGAGGGGCGATCCGTACAGAATGCCTTGGGATAAGGACACGATAATACGGATCCATAAGACCATCACAGAGAACACAGGGATCCCAGGAACACCCGGAGAGTTCAGGAGGACGGAATCGGAACTTGTGGATGAAAAGGACGGTTTCGTATACATGATACCGTGCCCCCGGAAGTTTGTAGAAGAAGAGATGGATTCATTGTTGGATTGGTTGAGAACATCACCGTATGATGCCGTTGCCACGGCTACGATATTTTTCCACGAGTTCGAGAGCATACATCCGTTCAAGGACGGCAACGGAAGGACAGGACGAACCGCTTTTCACATACTCATTCAGGAGTTCGGGCTGAAAAATGCGAAGCTGTGCCGTTTCGAAGAGGAGATATTGAGACCGCGCAACACGTACTACGATCTTTTAGGCTATACCGATGCGACATCCGATTATGAACCGCTGCTGAATTATTTTGTCGGAGCTATTGAAAAAGCGTACGAAAGCGCATCAAAGATCTTTGATGCGAAGAATGTCTTAAAAGATCTGGATGAGGCATCGAAGACGATAGCGGTACGGTCGAAGAAGGAGAATTGGTTCACGATATCGGACGCGGCACAGTGGGTACCGTCGCTGGGAAAACAAATGATAAGACACAAACTGAACAGTTTGGCGGAAATGGACGTGATCGAGAAAGAGGGTAACACTCGATCTACAAGATTCCGTTTCAAGGATCCGTTGCATTTTTTGAAAGGAAAATGAGGCGATCAATAAGATCGACCCGGTTAAGGCCTGAACAGACTCAGAACATACTGAGTTCGCCGGTGATCTTATCGACCTTGGAATCAACATCCGGCCCGATGCCTATGCATGTTATCGTTCCGGGAGGTATCTCGGTGCGGCCGGCATCGGTCACCACGGAATTGATGACACCGAGCGCATCCGCAGCCATCTTGATCACAAAGAGTTCCTCTTCATTCTCCACCTTCACAACGATCTTGGTCTGACCGTAAGATGACCATTTCTCGAAAACATCGGGATCCTTCTTCTTCGATGCGAACGCGCAGTTCACCGCAGCATGCGCCGCCTGCGCCGCCATCTTACCTTTGGACAGTTTAAGATCCCCTCGTACAGCGATGACCATCTTGTATTCCACAGGCATAGGCTCCGCTATGACCGACGAAGATAAATCACTTTCTGAAACGCGGAGATACGAATAATGATTAATGTCCGAACGACGATACGGCGGACGGTGCGAATATGAAATTCCTGGGAACGCTGATCGTCGTAAAGGACATGGAACGCGCAAGGAGATTCTACATCGATGTCATGGGATTGGAAGTGACACACGATTTCGGTGCCAATGTCGGTCTAACGGGCGGTATAGCATTGCAGACATCGGAAACGTGGGAGATGTTCATTCGGAAGAAGGATGAGGACATACGTTTCAATAACAATGCAACGGAATTATGTTTTGAGACAGACGATATCGATGCGTTCGTAAAGAAGATAGATCCTTTGAAAGTACCTCTCGTCCATCCGCTCATCGAGCAGCCGTGGGGTCAGAGGGCGATACGATTCTACGACCCGGACGGTCATATGATCGAGATGGGGGAGGACATGGGAATAGTGACGCGAAGATTCCTGAACAGCGGAATGACCGTTGAGGAGACGGCAGCAAGAATGGGTGTGCCCGTCGATTATGTGAAGTATATGCAAAGCGTGCAGTGAGTATAAAATGAGCAAAGTGACAATAGAGTACAGGTACAGATCGTCGAACGTCAGAACGGGTAGACGTAATACATCGGAGATGAGGCGTTATCTCGAAGGCCTCGTGGATGAGATGAAGAACGCCGACATAAAAGCGGAGTATATCGATTACGTCATAGTTGACGACGAACCGAATTCGGTAAGGATCAACGGACGGGAGATATCATCGATACTGGATGGTTTGGAGATAAGGATGCTCGAAGACGACGATTGCGATCCCGGGATGCGTCCTCAGTTGGTAAAAATAGAACGTCCGGCAACGGATTGGATGAAAGATAACGTCGAGGATATACCCGATGTGCTTATGAAGAACGCCATATCCAAAGCGTACGCAGACGCGAACAAGAACGATCATTGAGAATATGTCGGAGATATCCTATCTCTTGCGGTCGGTTGAAGATACTGTGACAGACTTCAAAAAAGAGCACACGGACGATCTTCACTATCAGTCAATTTAACTGTAGTTTGCCCGTTTGATATAGCGATCCGAATGTTTTGAAACACGGTAACAAAATGAGAATTCCGAAAATATATCTGGAAACATCCGTGCTGAATTTTGTCTTTGCCGACGATTCTCCGGATAAAAAAGCTGACACCATAAAATTGTTCAAAATGATTGAAACGGGAAGATTCGTTCCGTACACCTCTGAATATGCAAAGAACGAAATTGACAGTTCCCCTGACGCAGAAAAAAGAATTAAGATGAACGATCTGATCGCTGAACACAACATAGAAAAACTTCGGAAAACGGGCGAGATACAACATCTGGCCGACGAATATGTGAAAGAAGGTGTGATACCGGAAAAATACAGAACGGATGCTCTGCACATCGCTACGGCAGCGTTCTACGAACTCGACATGATAATAAGCTGGAATTTTGAACACATCGTGAAAAGGAAGACGATCGTAAGGACCGGAGAGATTAACCTACGGAATGGTTATAAGAAAGTGGAAATATATTCTCCGTCAGAGGTGATAGAAGATGTCTGAGCCGAGAGCGATGCGCGAGATACACGAGATACGCGAAAGAATTTATGAGGAAACGAAAGACCTATCACCGGAAGAGGTCGATGAATATTGGGCACGCAAAAGTAAAGAGACGGATGAATCTTTACTGAAGAGCGGGTTCAAGTGGATACCTTCCGACAGAACGCCCGGGACTATGCGTCTGATCCGCATCGATGAATAGGGATGCGCTCCGTACATCGATATGCGCATGCTGCATGATATTCTGCATAGACTTCAGAAAGGTCATGGGAACGGAATCCTTTAAATCGGCATGTGTATCAAGGGATGATGTTCGAGATAGTTAGACGTGACGGACTCGCCAGGATAGGCAGATTCGAAACAAGGGCGGGGATCCTTGAAACGCCTGCTTTGCTGCCGGTGGTGAATCCGAAGATATCCACGGTAACGCCGCGTGAACTTTACGATGAGTTCGGTTTCAAGGCGCTGATAACCAATTCGTACATCATAAAGAACAACGAAGACCTTAATCAAAAGGCGCAGAGCGCAGGACTTCACGAACTTCTGGATTTCCCTGGGATAATAATGACCGATTCGGGAACGTTCCAATCGCACATGTACGGCGAAGTGGAAGTATCGAATGAGGAGATAATCGAATTTCAAAAGAGCATAGGGAGCGATATAGGAACCGTTCTGGACATATTCACCGAACCGTTCTGGACCAAGGATGAGACCGCTGCGTCAATTGACGTAACATTGGAAAGAACGCAGCAGGCCGTTTCAATGAAAGAGGATATGATGATCGCGGGCGTCGTTCAGGGATCCGTTTACCCGGACCTGAGGGAGATGTGCGCCTTCGAAATGAGGAAGATGAATGTTGACGTACACCCTATAGGCGGTGTTGTCCCGTTGATGGAGCAGTACCGTTACGATGAATTGGTCGACGTGATAATCAGTTCTAAGATGGGCCTTTCGTCAGACCGTCCGGTGCATCTGTTCGGTGCCGGTCATCCGATGATATTGTCTCTTGCCGTCTTACTCGGATGCGATATGTTCGATTCCGCTTCATACGCAAAATTCGCAAGGGACGACAGAATGATGTTCATAGACGGAACGTACCGTCTGCAGGATATGCATTCCCTGGATTGTAAGTGCCCAGCGTGTAAAGACCACACATTGGAAACGCTGAGGAAACTCTCTGACAAAGAGAGGACACGGACGATAGCGAAACACAATCTGTACGAGATCGTGAAGGAACTTGCGCTCATTAAAAGATACATCCTGGAAGGACGTCTGTGGGAGCTTGCGGAGCAGAGGTGCAGAGCGCATCCGGCACTTCTGGATGCGCTGAGAAAACTTTCCGAGCACAGGGAATTCCTTGAGAAGTACGAACCGCTCAGCAGGGACGGCGCCATGTTCTATACGGGTCCCGAAACAAGGAACAGACCCGCGTTCCTCAGGTATGAGAGAAGACTTGCGGAACGTTACATCCCGCCGACGAATAAGGCGGCATTGTTCGAAGACGGCGGAAAACCGTACAGCAGACACTATGCAGACGATTTCAGACGTGTCAGGTCGTCCGGCCACACTCCCGTCGTACTGAGCCCGTTCGGCCCCGTTCCCGCGGAACTTGACGAAGTATATCCGTTGGCGCAGTCGTTGTTTCCGGTGATCATCGACAAAGAAACGGAGATGAGCATCGAAGATGCCGCCGTTGATTTCATAATCGATAAAGGATTCGAACGGTCCGCGGACATGGAAAGCATTCCCGGAGGCGGAGAAGAATTCGACCCTCTCTTCGAAAGAGCGATGGCCGTCGCTCGTTATCAGTTCGGGTTGGAAGCCGCGGACGCGATGATGCGCGGTAAGATAGAATTGGTCACCAGTAAGAACACCGGTAAGATCCGGAACGTTATATCGGACGGCGAGCACATATTGTCAATGCGTGCCGGTGATGGTCTGTATACACTGAGACCGGAAGGCGCCGCAAGGATCGTCGAGAAAGTTCCGGCGCCGCATATGCGTGTCGTGATATCGGATGACGCCGTACCATTCGTATCGGAAGGCAGGAACGTGTTCTGTGCATTCGTAACGGATTGCGATGAAAATGTAAGACCAATGGAAGAGGTTCTCGTCGTTGATAAAACGGACAAATTAGTTGCCGTGGGGCGCGCGATGCTAATCCGCGACGAGATGTTATCATTCAAGCGAGGCGTCGCTGTCAAGGTCAGGGACGGCATCTGATAATCCTAACGCTTCCTCTGCTATCTTGACACAGGCCAGAAGATCATCCGCGGAATTCCTCAATGTTCCGGCGTTATCCGATATTATTGAAAATAACAATTCATTTTTAACGACCTTCGAATCGATATGGCCTATGTTGTCCGGTTCCAGCGTCAAGAACACCGCGTTCGCCGTTCTCTCATCCGCATACGTTATCTTCAGTTCAAGACGTATGGTCATTCTTATCCCCTCAGAACGACCTTCTTTATCTCAGCGCCGACCTCTTTCGTCGTCAGCTTTCCGCCGAGATCCGGCGTCATTTTCCCTTCGTCCAAACACTTGCGCACGGCGTTGTTGAGCAGCGTTCCCATATCCTCATATCCTAAATGATCGAGCATCATCTTTGCGGCAAGCACCGCAGCGATCGGGTTCGCTTTTCCCTGCCCCGCTATATCCGGTGCTGAGCCATGTATCGGTTCGAACATGCTCACTCCGTTCGGATTGATATTTCCGCTGGCGCCCATTCCCAGGCCGCCCTGAAGCTGTGCTCCGAGATCCGTCAGTATATCGCCGAAGAGATTCGGAACGGCAACCGTTCCGAACGTATCGGGACGGACGATCATGGCCATTGCCATTGCGTCCACATACATGAAATCAAGACCGATGCCGTATTCTTTCGCTTTCGATTCGAATATGTCTCGCTGCATTCCGTACAGCTGAGTTATCACGTTCGCTTTGTCGACAAGCGTAACTTTCTTATCACCGCGTTTCTCCGCAGTCTTGAACGCATAATCAGCGAAACGTTCAACACCTTTTCTCGATAAGATGCCGACCTCGAACGCAAATTCATCGTCTGCGCTTGACGACAGATTCAATCCGATCTTCGCGTCATAAAGCCTTCTTTTTACGTTTATCTCGGCATTCTTGCCGTTACGCAGGAACCCTCCCGCGCCCATGTAGAAATCCTCAGTGTTCTCCCGTAAGAAACAGATATCGAAATCGAAATGTTTCTTTAACGGGACGAAGGGATGCCACGACGTTACGGGACGCATGTTTATGTATTGGTCGAAACGGGCACGCATGTTCAAAAGAATGCCTTGTTCCAGGACACCCGGCTTGACCCTCGGGTCGCCGATGGCGCCGAAGTATATCGCATCTTTCTTCCCGAGATCGTCGATATCCTCTTCGGTGAGCAATTCGCCTGTTGCAAGGTAACGTTCCGAACCTATGTCGAATAATTCAGCGTCGTAATCGAACGAAGATATCTGAGACACGGCGTCGATTATATCTAAACCGACATCTACGACCTCTTTCCCTATGCCGTCGCCAGGTATCACGGCGAGATGTTTCATTTCAGTTCCCTCTTGACCTTCGCCATAAGGCCGCCTCCGGCTATGAGCGAAGCTATGAATTCGGGATATTTCCGGAACGTATACTCTTTTCCGTTTCCGAGATCCTTGATCGTTCCGGCTTCCTGGTCAACCGTGATCTCATTACCCTCTTCGATGTCGTTCTTACACTCTATCAGCAGAAGGCCTATGTTTATCGAGTTCCTGAAGAATATGCGTGCGAACGATTCCGCGATAACACATTGTATCCCGGCTTGAATGAGAGCGCGCGGCGCGTGTTCCCTCGACGAACCGCATCCGAAGTTCTTCCCGGCAACGATGATATCTCCCTTGGACATCTTCGATGATAATCCCGGCCTCACCTTTTCGAATATGAAATCATTCAGGTGATCAAGGTTCTCCGCAAGCAATCGCTCTGCGGGAAGTATCTGATCGGTATCCACATGATCTCCGAATCTCCATACTTTCCCCGAGATCATCGTTTCACCCCTATGTCGTCGGGAGTGCATATGCGTCCCGCGATGGCGCTTGCGGCCACAACGGCAGGTCCCGCCAAATAGACTTCGGAACCTTTGTGACCCATCCTTCCTATGAAATTCCTGTTCGTTGACGATACGGCTTTCTCTCCGTTCGCCAGTATACCCATGTATCCGCCGAGGCACGCTCCGCACGTCGGCCCGGATATGAATGCTCCCGCGTCAAGGAATATTTCGAAAAGGTGTTCATCAAGCATCTGCCTGTAGACTTTCTGACTTGCCGGGACCACTATGAATCTAATTCCCTCGGCGACCTTGCGGCCTTTCACGATCTCCGCGGCGATCCTCATATCTTCGATGCGACCGTTGGTGCATGAGCCCAGGTACGCTTGATTTATCTTCACGTCGGACCCTTTCACCGGACGCCCGTTCTCCGGAAGATGCGGGAATGCAACCATCGGTTCAAGCTTGGAAAGATCGTACTTCAGCGTTTGGCAATATTTTGCATCAGCGTCCGCATATACCGGTGTGTAATCGCCTTTCACAGTATCCTTGATGTATTCTTCCGTGAGGTTATCGCACGGGAATATCCCGGCCTTTCCGCCGGCCTCGATGGCCATGTTGGCTATCGTCAGCCTGTCGGAAACGGAAACGTTCTTTACGCCGGGACCCGAGAACTCGAACGCTTTGTACGAGGCGCCGTCGACGCCTATGTCCGTTATCATCTTGATGATGAGATCCTTCCCTCCGACGTGTCTCCCGAATTTTCCGGTAAGCTCGACCTTGATGGTCTCAGGTACTTTGAACCAAAGGTGTCCCGTTGCAAATACCGCTGCGGCCTCCGTCGATCCTATTCCCGTCGAGAATGCCCCGAGACCTCCGTAAGTGCACGTATGCGAATCAGCTCCGACGATCAATCTTCCCGGTGCTGCGAATCCCTCGTCAACCATCACCTGGTGGCATACGCCGCCTTTACCGACCTCAAAATAATTGAATATCGAGTGTTGTTTCGCAAAATCTCTCATCTCTTTGGCTTGTTCAGCCGACGCGACATCCTTGTTAGGAACGTAATGATCGGGGATGAGAACGATCTTCTCTCTTTTCGGTGTCGTTCTGAGATCGTTGAACTCTCGGAACGCTATCGGTCCCGTAACGTCGTTCACCATCACGTAATCCACTTCAGCTTCCACTATCTGGCCGGCGTATGCATCCTTACCGGACCTTGCGGACAATATCTTCTCGGAGATCGTTTTACCCACACTGCTCACTCCTTCCCCTTATGTAGTCTCTGTTTATAGCCTCCATGGTGGCATCAACGCTGGTCTGTACGATATCAAGGCCCACCGCTTTACCAACGGATAATCTGGAATCGTCGTAAGCACCCTTTATCACAACGGTCACTTCGCATAACGATCCGCTTCCGCCGGTGATCGCGTTCAGTTTGTAATCTTCTAACGTGATCTTCTCGTTCACTGCGCAGCGTATCGCCTTTATGGCGGCGTCAACGGGACCGATACCCGTCTTGGAACTTGTTCTTTTGTCGCCGTCAACCTCTATCGTAACGGTCGCCGTAGGCGTAACTCCTTTCCCCGTGAAAACGGCGAACTCTTCCAATTTAACTTCATCCTCATCGCCGCGTTTCCAGAGCATATGATCCGCCAATGCGATCAGCTCCGCATCATCTATCTCCTTCCCGGCAACGGCCAGTTCTTTGATCTTCATCAAGAGCTCAGGTATCTTCTCATCAGGGAACCTCACCTTCAGCGCGTTCAATCGGTCTTTAACGGAATGGGCGCCCGAATGTTTTCCAAGCACGATGTGTCTGTCCATGCCGACGAGTTCCGGTTTGAACGCTTCGTATGTTGCCGCGTTATTCAGAACTCCGTGCACGTGTATACCGGATTCATGAGCGAATGCGTTCCTGCCCACTATCGGTTTGTTGTACGCGATCGGATATCCCGTTATTCGGGATACCATCTTAGAGACATGGGCTATCTTGGACATATCCACTGTAACGACGTCAAAATTCGCATACAGTCCGAGTGCAACCTCTTCCAGTGCCGCGTTCCCTGTACGCTCGCCTAATCCGTTGACGCACACGTGCACTTGTTTTGCGCCGGCGGCCACCGCCGCCAACGAGTTGGCGACGGCCAACCCCATATCGTTGTGGCAATGCACCGCCATCGGAACTTTCGTCACCCTTTTCAGCTCACCGATGAGATATGTCATCGCGGAAGGGTAGATAACTCCCACCGTATCGGGAACGTTTATCGTTCCGGCACCCGCATCCTGAACGGCGATGTGCATCTCCTTCAGGAAATCAAGATCGGTACGAGTAGCATCTTCGCACGAGAACTGAACCTTCAGACCGTGCGATCTTGCATATTCTATCGCGTCGATCGCTCTCGCTTTCACTTCCTCTCTGGTCATCTTCAATTTGTATTTCAGATGAATATCCGACGTTGCCAGGAATGTGTGCACATAATCTAAGCCGCAGTCAATGACCGCATCTATATCTTGCTTTGTAGATCGTGATAAGCTGCACACAGTCGATGTAAGGTTCATCTTAGCGATCTTCCTGATCGTCTCCTTCTCCCTGTCTCCGGATGCGGCGAATCCCACTTCAATAACGTCAACACCGAGGTCATCGAGCGCAGACGCGATCCTCATCTTGTCGTCCGTGCTCAATGCGATACCGGGAGCCTGTTCACCATCTCTTAACGTGGTGTCGAATAAGGTCACATCCCGGACATCGTTACCAAGCAGCGCA
>Ga0123353_10004252_pt1 | contig 18388 bp, 8 predicted proteins | sample TergutLab28metaG_3_FD_92763 | JGI IMG/M metagenome (GOLD analysis project Ga0123353, IMG submission 92763) | Labiotermes labralis P3 segment gut microbial communities from Petit-Saut dam, French Guiana - Lab288 P3 | ecosystem: Host-associated > Arthropoda: Insects > Digestive system > Gut ... | reverse complement strand
TTTCCATACATTTCCATACATTCCATACATTTCCATACATTTCCATACATTTCCATACATTTCCATACATTTCCATACATTTCCATACATTTCCATACATTCCATACATTTACCTACAAGACACAAATCTAATAAAATAGTGGGCTTGTTTTTTTGTTTGTTGTTGGCGCAACAGCCCCCAGTGGGCCATAGCCTCCTCATTCGCGAGGTTTCTGGAGCACACACAACGACGCACCACAGTCGGAAGGACTCCTCTCGACAAGTGATCAGCTCGTCTCAGAGACCTCTACCTGATAACACATAATAATCACAACAGACATCCATGCCCCCGGTGGGTTTCGAACACACAATCCCAGCAGGCGAGCGGTCGCAGACCTATAGTAGGCTTATTTAGTGACCAAAATTTCAAAACTGTAGTTGCACAACCGAAGCGATATTGACACAGATGTTTGGGTTATAAAATAAGAAACTCTGACACCATCAAAAAACTTATAAAGACAACCAGTCAAGTTAAATCTGAAATACTGACAAACTGTAACAACAAACCAAGAACGGCCCTTGGCTCAGACCGTTATACAATGAAGGTTGAAACGAGACATCAAGTGGCTAAAATCCTCTACAGTTGTATGAGGATGGTCATATTTGTTGTTGCGTACGAACTGATAGCAGCTGCTTCAGAGCACAAGAGAAATAAGCATCGTTCGTAAAGGAATGCAGAGATATGATGAAACAGAAAAGCAACGGATGTTTGGACACATTTGAGCTAGATCACTATCCTGAAATATGTGTTTATTCAAGAAATTAATTTTGTTACTCCTTGCCTTTCGAAATGTGGAAGAGATAAATATCGTGGTTCAAAACCTAAGGAGAAATATCTTTTTCGTCTGGCTCGTAATTCCAAGCGTAAAGAAGAGAAGGATTCGTGGTATCGGACAAGGAAACGTGAGTGAAGAATTAGCGACCTTCAGCAATGCTATTAGGTGTATTTTTCTTGTTATTGCCTGATACCTGGCTGCAGAAATGAAGTACGTCTCTGTGGAGACAGAGTTAAGCTCCGAGTATCAAGAAGTCTTTATAAACCTGGTGGTCACGTGACATTTGTATGAAACATTTTCGTCCCTTCTTCTTCTTCTTCTTCTTCTTCTTCTTTTTCTCCGGCAGACAGCCCACGTCGGGCTCAGACTTTTCAATAGTTGGCCCCCAGATGTCACTATCCCCTGCTAGTCTCCACCATCCTCTTATATTCAGCCGCAACGAGCAGTCCCTCCTGATGTTACCTTCCCATCTCAGTCGTTGTCTTCCCATAGGTCTTATTCCATGAAATTTTCCATTTAGCACTTTTTTTGGTATTCTAGTATTACCTATTCAGAATACATGACCGCCAATTGTTATCTTCCGACATCTATATATTTTACTATATTATACCCATCTAACGACTCACAGAGCTTTTCATTACGTCTTGTCTCCATCCTAACTTATTCTCATAGCCTGGTACAAAGATTCATCTTACAATTTTCATTTAAAATATTGCTATTTTCCTTTGACGACCGAGTGACTCTGTTATTCGCAGCCATAGATTTGTACTGATAGAAATAATGTCTTCTATATTCTAAATTTAAGCATGAAACCTTAAACGGTATAATTGTAAAAACTTTAGGTTGTGGGGCTAAGAAAACAGGTGGCGTCAGGCTGCAGCCGCAAATAGGAACGTCACCACCATTCGCCTGACTGAATTAAGGAAGACTCTTTTCAAATGATACTCAGAAGACCAAGGGAACCGTAGGAGAACAAGAGAACCTGAACTTATACATACATGTAAAAAAAATTGTAAAATGTATCTTCTCCCTGCCTGATATTCTCAGTTTGAGGAATTGTTTAAGCAACTTATCTGTAATTTGAAGGCAAAATTTGAACTTAATGTATACAGAGGTTTACCATTTTCCCTGCCGCTGATTAAGAACCGCGATGTGAAGACTTATGGGGGGAAAATGTAACGTTTTAATCATTTTTATTCTGGGCATAACGTGAGCTGAGTGGCTTCACGCTCGGCCACTTCAAATCCGAAGGTGTAGCCCAAAGCCGGGCTGCACATGGTGGCAACGAGAAAATTTCTCAGCTGTAACAGAGAATCAAACCAAGTCCTGCCCATAGACCCCCCGCTATATTGAATTATCTTTGTGCCCAATCGAAATATATTAACAGAGCAGTCAGCATACTTCAAGTAACACTTACCTCTCTCATGGAGCCACGCGGTCTCTCAAAAATCTTCTTTCTTGTTCGGAAGTTTCTGTTTCAGTGATCAGCTACATTGAAGTGGTTCATGGCCGTTTGCTTCCACATCTTTTCAGATCTATTTTTCATTAATTGCCTTATAATTTACACTACACTATTTTCTGTTATTAAGAATGCAGCTAAATAAATAAACAGCAAAGTTGAAACACTATGCACGGTGAAAAGATAAAAATATGTGATATATATATATATATACACACACACACACACACACACACACACACACTTACTTACTCCATGGTGCAGAGTCCTTCTTGAGAAGCTAACTGGTTTGCAGGTAGTCAAGAAATTCCCCACATTTCACGGAACCTGAAGGTTCATTACGGCACTCACAAATGTCTACCATTATATGTGTATATATATGTATATATATATATACACACACACACACGCACACACACACACACACACACATTTAATTTTTGTAGGTCTCATGTTATAAGACCTACAAAAATGAAATTTATTCAGCAGGTAGTACCGCTGACCGGTTAGGCCTGTTCGGAAATTTTGTTATGAGATTCAAAGAAGGGATGTTCCGCTGACATTTTACATCCAGCTGTTGGAAAGTTTGTCTCTGAAAGTAATCGATAAACTCCGACAGTGAGGGTTTACATGAATTTTGCCTGCCCAGTGCAGCATAAAACTTACTTATGTGAGAATCAATTTGGAATTTAGTGGTCTTCTTAAGAAATATTCATTATGAAATTAGTATAACCAAGCCAATTTTCTGCAGTTGAGCTTAGCGTCGTTTTGTTGGAAGTAAAACTAAAGGAAAAAAAATCTGTTAACTAAAACCAGAGGCAGAACACTGCCACAATCAAACAATGGAAGGAATTACTTAGTTGGCGTTTTTATTGTCGAACTTTGAGGAAAGGAAAGTTAGCAAATCTTTCATCCTCTATAAATAACTGTAAACTATCTGCAGGAGGTTTTATTCAATATCTTAAATATTGGGTGTGTTTGTTACTTCTAAAAAGACTTTAAATTCATCTGTATTGCTACGTATTCATAAAATTGCTTAATGAATATCAGTAAAATCGCAATAATTATTTGCAAGATTAGCTTAATATATAAATCAATAATCACAATGTATGTACGGCTCTCAAAAGCGAAAATTTCTAGTAAAGTAAGTATTGTGTTGTATGCATCTTATTATAATCGAGTTTCCATCGTGTCGTAATCACATCGCAAATAGTGTCCTATATGAGAGCGGCGTTAAGATATCTGATCTGTGTCCAAAGTGAACTAGTACAGTCATTTTATAGACTTTTTGTTAGTGATTATAATAATGATGCTGATCTTCAAGGTAATTTTGATTATAGTGATAACAATGTTGAAAAGATATGTTCAGTTTCGGGAAGCTATCTAGTCCTGGCGACCGTGGCACCTAATATTTGTCGATCCTTAACATGGGACCTGCTACATGTCACCCGTATGGTGTCCGTAATTTTGAATTTGCTCGTAGATTTTTGGAAAGTTTGTGCACCACTGCTGTTGTTTTAAGTCTTACTTACGTTGCTGTTGAAGAGAAAGAAGATGAAGACGATTAAGAAGATGATAATGATGATTATAGCGTCTATGACACTGACATTTCGATTTTCATATAAAACCTTTCCTTCTAGACATTTTAAAGTACGGATTGTAATACAGGGTCATCGAAAAAGATGTACGAGATTTGAAACCGCTATAACTTAAAAAGTACTAGACGGATTTAAACGCTTGCATCTTAAAATGTTCAGAAAAGTGTAAAGCTTTAGACGTACCTTAGTACATTTCAATATGTGCAACGTTTGTAGCTCTGGAGACGTCCAAACGAAATTCTGAATCATGTCTCATGTTACAGTTTCAATGGCTGATGTGATCCTGTCTTGCAGGTGCTGGATATTCCTTATCTTCTCAGCAGACACAATGTACTTAATGTACCCCACAGGAAAAAATCAAGTGGAGAGAGATCTGGGTTTCGAGGTGGCCAGGGTATTGGTCCACCCCTTCCAATCCAGGCATCAGGGAATCTCTCATTTAAAACGTCAGTCACAAAGCAACTGAAATGGAGAGGAGTTCCGTCTTGCATAAAAATAACCCTACTTAAAATTTCTTGTTCGAAGGTTTCAATCTGTGGAAACACGTACTGTTCAAGTAAATCGAGATAGAAAACTCCGTCCATCTTTTCGATGACCCTGTATAAAAGATTTTCTCATAAGCTCAAAGTAATGAGTGGAGAAATCGAAGGATTAAGCGTATAAACCGCAGCTGTAGACAGGATTTGTTTCACTAGTATTCACATACGACGCTATATGCGTCATATCATAGATTTATGTACTCGCATTTTCTTTAAGCGAATATTTTCTTTAAAGGAGGAGAATCCCTAGGTAAACAAAGTTTTTTGTTGGAAATTTTAGAAGTGGAAGAAAATGTGCGGCAAAAGAATATTGAAGGAGAGTGTTCAGTTTTTCGGGACGGAATCTCCAGAGAAGCGCAAACACTTCTTGCTACGTTGCTACATAGAAGTATAGAAGTATAGACCGAGTAGAAAACCTTGTTTTTCTTAGTCAGCAGAGTAGCATATTGAAGAAATAAAAGTCGACCTGCTTCACCAATCCCCACAAAACACACTCATTCGAGTCACGCACCTACGTTAAGAAAGAAACAGATGCACGCAAAGGAATTGTACATTTCACATTCTTAGAAATTCCTAGCTTATTTTCTAAGACATAGAATCGGGCTTAATTTCACTTCCAAAATTTATATGATTGTAAACATAAAGGAGTTTCGAGGAAGTACCAAGTCTATTTCGGAATAAATTGCATATTTTCTTACAAGCAAAAGTGCGATAGAAGGTTGTAAGGTTGACCTTAAAACGTATTGGAATTTACAGACTCAGAAAACATAAAAAATATCTAACTTTTGTATATTTTAAAATTTTAATGATATTGAATGTCTTTAGAATTCGCATATTTGTTATTATTATTATTATTATTATTATTCCTTCCATATTATCACACATATATACACATTTTAGAGTGTTAAGAATGTCTGCTGAATTGTCCTACGTAACAATTTTGGGAATGTAGCGTCTTTGTAATTGGACTATCATCCCCAAATGAAAATGCTTTGAGATGTTTTCAAACATCATGACTTCTAAGTCGAATTTGTTATTTGTTTGATTGAAACTTGATCTCTTACCGTCTTTGCAACTAGCCCTTAGTCTATTGAATCAGCATACAAAAGTGATTTAATTTTAAATGGTTATAATTATACATACGAAAATTATAATCCTATTATTACTGTCCTATGAAAGACATGGGGTTTCTGAAACTAGTAGTGAAGGTACTTCATAGCGGTACTACTTGGATATGCTTCTTTTTTTTTTTATAAATTTTATCAAAATTTGTTAGAACCTACATGAAAATTATGAAGCGACATTAGTAAAATACTTCTGTGGGAGAATTGTCCCTGTGAGCACGGGAAAGTTACAAATTTGCGTTGAGTTAGCAGCTAGATTAGAAATACGCTCTGCAGTAAATCTCCAACACGACTGTTAAATTCTCTTCGCTCAGTGACGGAATAAAATAGTTCCTTCGAATATTCGTAATGAAGAATGTTTATTGTAAAACTAAAAGCAATGAGTTGATGTCGTTAAAAGCTGCAGCGGTTCAAGGCACCAGTTCATTTCGAACAGCATTAAGGAATACAATGATCTTAAGCAGTTGTTCAGACAGTGGTTTTAAACAATAACAAACGAAACACTATGGTTTAAATAAATAAGAACGGGAAAGAAATATTATGGGTTTGACACATTTAGATTGTCTTCAAGGAAATGCTAGTGTTAGAGTAAATTTCGCGTTACATTTAAAGTCATCCGCTAGGGTCAAAATAGTCCACAAACTGGGAAACATTTCTTAAGTAAATTAACACAATTTCTTACATTTTTGTTTTGGTCAATATTCCTAGGGGTTATTATTATTGTTATTATTATTATTATTATTACCATTATCATCATATCATTTCAAGGTATTTACAATTATTTATCTCAACAGAGGTAGTGTATGTAATGTTACAGTTGTGCTGTGGTTACAATTCACGGTACGTGCAATTTTATTTCCTATTATTATTATTTTTATTATTATGGGCAAATTATTGGTGGAATTAGCCCTAACAGCAGTAATGTTTACTGCTCTGCTGTGAAGTCTGATAGTCGTCCGTCCAGAATCCACTTGTTGTGTATTTAATCCTAAGGCAAATTTGTGAATTCTGACCACCTAGAAGTGATGCATATAAAGCATTAAATTACAGGGTCATATTACCAGTTTCTTTTACTGTATTTCATACTTGAATGTAAATTTTATTCTTTTCTGAATAGTTTCTTTCTTTTCACCATTCACTGCCTATACAGCAGCGTATAATGAATTGAACCTCGAAGCTCTTAAGCCTAGCAGATGTAGACTATATGTAGAGACAGCGTTGTACAAAGGTTACCTTCTCCTCCCAAACACATTCACGCGTGGAACGGGTGTATTATGGTAAGTAATAATAAGGGAAATTGAGCATTTCCCTGCGAGCGACTGTGGAGGATTCGAACAGCTAAATTCCAGAAACTGTGCGTAGAAGGCAACGATAGAAGCGAGTCCTTTGTTTTGGAAGTTTAAATTCGTTCCGTACGTATTTTCATGAATGAGATGTAAGAAGTAGTAAAATAATTATAAAGCCTTTTCAGCCAGTGGTAACTAAATACCACCCGCTGTAACAATCAGTAAATCTGTATATTGCATCAGAGCATACTAGTGTGTAACTTGCGACTGACACCATGAACACCAAATACTTCCTTCAGGTCATTTAACAGTGCTTTTTATAAGAGTACGCCGGCATAGTCATGTCAAAACGTTTGTTCCTATAAAAATAATTTTAACTGAATTTACAGTATTTTATAATTTAAAACAAATTAATTGCAATTTGTCATTTTGTGTCTCGTCCTTCCTATCTGATCCAGTCGGTCAGTCGTTGGGCTTCAAAATAAAGCGGTCGGTGGAACGTAACTCCGTATGGTGTGTAAACATATCTATTAGGCCTTTCACTTCAGTGTTAAGGATATACTCTACTTTCTTGCGTGCTGCATATTCCGTCCATCCAATTCTATGTCGTATGACCATCCTAATTGCCGACCCCGGTGGTCGCGCGGTCTAAGGCGTGGGTCTGCGGCCGCTCGTTTACTGGGATTGCGGGTTCGAAGACGCCCGATGATGGAAGAACATAAGCAGCAATGTGTCGCAAGTTGAATATTCTAATGAATGCACGAAAATGGACTTGTGTTAAGGCTGAGAGAATAAAACGTCGACATCGGTTTATACGAGTTAACGGATTCTCTTCCCTGTGACGTACAACCTGGAGTATTACTGAGATGAATGTCAGTTATCAAGAGTTAATATAGGCCTGCACAGCAAATGTAGCTAACACGAGAAACACAGAAGTGATCGCTCACATGAAACTTCCATAAAAAGCAAGTTATATTCTACGTGGGTGGTGCTGTGCACTCTAAAGCCCCCGCAATCACATCGAATTGAACAATGCACTCAACTTAAGCCTCTACCTATCATTCTCGCTCAATCAGGATTTGATGGTCTGTGTAAAAATAAATGATCCTTCCATCACCATTGCGTTCTTCTGACATACCAAGCCATGTAGTCTGCTTGATATGTAGTCTTTCAAAACCTTCCAGAGGAATTATCTGCGCTATCTTCAGAGTACTGCAGTCCTGGGATCGACTCAGCCTCTAAAAGAAATGATCACCGGGAATATTTCCTGGGGCTTTCAGGTGATCAGTGCGTAGGTTTGACAACTTTACCACTCTCACGTGCCGATTGTCTTGAAATCTGGGAGCCTCAACTTCCTAGGAGCCTCAGGGCCTGTCCGTGATTCTACAGAGATTGCTTTAGTTGTGTTTCTTTATCCTCAGACTAGCAGCGACATGCAGTTTGATTCAGAGGAGATAAATGTATTTCGTGCCGCTCTGAAGATGTAGCCAGCGGGTTCTTTCGAAAATTGGACACTCTGTACCAAATTGTAAGGCGTAACATCGCAGGAAATCATAATCATTACAATTAAGGCTAATGAACTCTTAAATTTGACATCATACCATCCTTTCTCATGATCAGAGCCTGCTTGGCATGTCAGTACGTTATAAAAAATTCCTGTTGATTCTGTTCTACTAACGTAGGCCTAGTATTTATATTTCTATAAACTGTAACTAACACTGCTAAAGGTGAGTTTCATCCTAGAAGGCCCGGACATTGTGTAGTAGTATAGCTGTACTGTTTCTTTAAGGCCTCCTTTAGATGGCGGTGGGTGGATAACGCCCCGCCCCGGCCGTTATATTCCCGGGAAAGAGACACTGCACACATTGTACAGGAGGCCGCGTGGGCCCTAGGGCCGGTTTGAACGGATGCTGAAAATCTCGCCTTCACCAGAATTCCATCTACGGAACGTCCAGCCCTTAACTAGTTGCTATACCGACTGATCTATACCGGCCCGCAAATGATATTGTCTACGCTTTAAAATATTAGGAGGTAAAAGTTTAAGTCCACTTCGTTCTCTAATCTTACTCTTCAGAGTTCATGTACCTTTCGAAACGAATTTCGAATTGTCTATAAAGAGAAGGTTGCATCTCACTAAATAATCTCTTTCTGAGTTAATTCATTCACTATATGTTTCGGATTTCCTAGGTGACCTTATATAAAACACGAGAGAAGGAATATAAAGTTTCATTGAGTATTTGTTATTAATAAACCTGGAAATGGCGATAATTAACACCGAAATATATAAATGCCAAATGTTCCGTTTATCGTGTCCCCGATCAAGGCACGAGTAGCTTATAGGTCAGCATCCACCGTAACACCTCGTGACACCTGCCGCACTCAGGAACACCACGAAATATAGAATTTATTTAAGCCATGCACATAAAAACTGGTGTCTGACAAATGGTTAACTAACGAAGACGAGCTGGAGCATGGAATAGGCAGAACGATAAAGTTGCCTCTCCTTCCGATATATATATATATATATATATGCATATATTTCTAAATGCCATACACAAAATTCAGCGATTGTTTAACAGCGGACTGCTCATTTAGAAGTGATCACTTTCATCCACAAAATACGCTTCAGAAATGATGATATTTAGTTATATTGATAACGTTCAAAGATTTCGAGTCTTATATCTTAAGTGAAATGTCTTATAATTTATAATTTGCTATTAGTTTTATAAATTAAGAAATTATCTCCGACCGCTAGCTAATACTGATGTCTATGTCCTCTTATACTTACTTACTTACTCCATGGAGCAGAGTTCTTCTTGAGAAGCTAACAGGTTCTCAGCTAGTCAAGAAATTCCCCGCATATTATGGAACCCGAAGGTCCAGTAACGCATTCACAAGTGCCCGCCACCTGTCCTTATCCTGAGCCAGATCAGTCCAGTGTATACCCCACATCCCACTTCCTGAAGATCCATCTTAATATTATCCTCCCATCTACGTCTGGGTCTCCCAATTGGACCCTTACCCTCAGTTTTCCCCATCAAAACCCTGTATACGCTTTTCCTTTCCCCACACTTGCTACATGCCCCGCCCATCCCATTCTTCTCAATTTTATCACCCGAGCAATATTGGGTGAGGAGAACAGATCATTAAGATCCTCATTATGTAGTTTTCTTCACTCCCTTGTTACCTCGTCCCTCTTAGGCCCAAATGTTCTCCTCAACACCCTATTCCTCTTATATGGATCCATATATGTGGGTATGTGAACATTTAGTGAGTACGTCAGGACTGTACTGAGACAGTCGCTTTGTAACATGTGAGTAAATTAAAAACATCACCGGATGCTCTGAAATAACTGGAGTGATAAATGACCTTGCAGGAAATTCAATTTTAGTCACGTGTGGTGCAACTTCCAAAATTTTTTAAAGCTGCTGTCAATTCAGTTCAGCTCATCCTGCAATAAAGAAGAGCCTCGAAGAAATGCAATATTAAAGAAGAATATAGTCAAACTAATGTAATCATATTTTCAGTTCAAGGGACCCAAAAATATGATAAGGTTAGGAACACTACTGGGGTAAGGTAATTAACTTTTATAAGCCGTCCTGGAAAGTGGCTTTATTGTAAGACCGAGTTTCTGCCTAGTGAAGGCTTTATAATGAGGTTCTTCCACTTGTTCAGGTACGCAGATATCAGCTGTCTCTATATTTGATTCAAATAGCTCGCTCCTCCGAGCAAGGCTTCTAGAATTACGGCAAGAATTCAGCTTTAAAAGAAATTATTATAACTCGGTTTTGGTTTATATTATTTTCATTCTTGAGTTAAGCAGTTTACGTGTGTCTTTCTTCAAGAACTTCAAAGAATGTCATCGTCATTACTGAATCTACATTTTTAATTTACTTGTAAGCCCATTTTTTGTTACAAAGAAGGACAGTATCTCGCTTGCGTTTGTGTAAGAGAGAGAGAGAAAGAAATGACATAGAAAGGAATAGAAAAAAATAAAAAGTGACAGGAAAGGGTGAAAGAGAGTAAACTGTCTTGTCTGATAACATGATTCTTGCGAAATATTTAATCAAACTCCATGTAAGTCATGGGTTTTGAGAAATTAAAAGTTATGAATAATTTTTAATTTCTTATCATCAATTACATCAAGACGTTTGCTGTTCGAAGGTTTCCAATTTAGGCTGTTCGAAAGCCTCAGATTTGGGTTGTTCTAAGATCTCAGGTTTTCAGTTATGCAAACTTACTTATTCGCGATTTTCATGTTACATAAGAAAATCGAAATATTATAAGAAATCTAATATCGTCACTATATACGCCTTCAAGATATATGAGCAGTGGATTTATATTCTATTACTGTATGGAATTTTTGTACATGAGAACTGAAAAATACGGCCCCTTTTCTCGCTACATAATTGCTAGATATGTGCTTCATGTATTTTTGTTACTAGCATACCTGATGACGATCTAAGTTAGACCGAAACTGTAGGGTACTTGGAAGACATATACAATATGTATCTTGTATTAGACTTGTACAACCAGCTTCTCGGCAGTCAACAACAAATGGGTGCCTTCCCTAAAGATTAAAGCAGACATTAGAGGGAGATGATTGGTCAGCTACACTCAGCTTTGTGTGGAAACCTGTCTGAACCCGAAATATCCTGGTATCAATGGACTGTGTCCTTAAAGAGATAGGCAAATACCCGGCAGGCAGAAGGACATCAATTCCGTAAGCCGTGTACCACAACTTTGTTTCCAACAGAGAAGTATACATGATTGATTATTAACGAGAACATTTTGGATGAATAAATGGCCATATCAACAGACAAATTTAATCTCTTCGTGACAGAAAGCAAAGCTTTTCATGAAATGATCTGTTGGTAATTTAACACATAATATTCTCTTGAACGTCTTGAAAACTTCAAGGTGTGGGGGGTTTTACTCTACGTACCAAATCCTTTAACATTAAACAGAACATTTCCCTTTTCCCACAGAGTGCACTTACGTACACAGTAACTTTCTCGGAGTAAAGAATCCCTTGAAGAGAGTTTTGGGTTTGGATATTGCATATTGCAATGAAGATTATCTGTTTAGTGTAACGTAGGCCATATATTTTTAAATATTTGTTCATTACATTCGTGATCTACAGCCTTAAGTAAAATTTGCTTCACTACTCCTTTGATCAAAAAGTCACAGTAAAATGCTCCTTTCCATGAAGCTTACAGAAAAATCTTTCATTTCGAATCACACAAGTCACTGTAAGTCTTCACTTAAACGAGAATCGAAAATGTAGCTATGGCTTTTATATATATGTAATTGAATTCTTTTCTTTCAAGAAACACATCCAAATGCCACACATAATATAAACGATGTCAACTTACTGACAGCCGAAATCGCTTCTCCAATAAAGCACATCGACATTTGAAAATGCAGGCCACTGTGAACACTGGTGTACCTGACAGACTACTGAAACGCAGTGTCTAGCATATGAAATAAAGCACAAAAGGTAACCCTCTATAGATGGCGTTCAGTTCAGTCCCAGAATCTTTGCCAAGGCCGCACGTCCTATTACATCAATTTCATATAAATTAGTGAGACTATGTTTTACTGTTTAATATATGTTTTCTTCACAAACGTTGCATTTATTTTAGAATCACCGTTCATTTTATTAAAAGTAATATTTTAATGATTTTGTATTAAATATAAGTATATAATCCTAATAAGAAACAATGTCTTGTGTTGTTTGGAAAGGCAACTATTACAACTCCTTCACCCAATTCCAAACAACTACATGAACTTATGTTGAGGAAAAGGTAATTGAAAGAGGACTGTATTCTTATCTCTGCAGTAGATATCATTTGGAATTTGCCTATATTTGTTAAAACATAAACTTTAAAATAAATAAAAAATGGAGCGGCTTATTACAATAATACTTATAGTAAATATTTTCGCAAATATTCTTTTCAGTTGTGTGGTGGATTACAGGAATTTGAATACCGACAATTTAAATTCTACTTAGCTTATAGGCTAGAAGGTTAAATCCGAGCGAACCTCTTCATAAAAGGGACTTACAGTTGAATTAAACTGTTCTGGTTTACAGCTTCCAATATGTTACAGAGTTAAAATAATAATAATAATAATTACTATTGTTATAATTATTATAGCAATAATAATAATAATAACATTGATATTTTGGAAGAAATTATTACTTCGTCACAGATCACCTACAGCTTATTAGATGTTAATCCCTCGTCTGTATGCGTTGACTTATAAACAGTAACATCGCAATTAAGACGTAATTATTTTGACTATTAAAAATATTGCCAAAGTCACAAACCTAGCAAAAGTTTAGTTATTACCATAAACCTAAAGAAAAAATAAATTTCACAGGACAGCCATTTTTCCCATTAAATTTTACAGAACACTGCTTCAGTTCCCTACCTAATTTCAGGACTCGATCTCATAAGCCTACTTGTGTTCCCTCGAAAGAAGGGTAGAGGTCTGTTTCCTCATTAGGTTTTTGGACAATGCTTAAAGCCTTCTACAGAGTTCGCCGTAGAATGTATGAGACAGAGAAGCAGAGAGATAAAGGAAGAGGCAAAACTACTTATTTTGCCTTCCACATGGGGAAAGAAGACTGAAATAATTGACTCAGGAGCATTCAGCAAATTCTTGTCATATTGTGTTCAGAAGGACACAAGAATGTGATAACCATACGCAAATTTAAACAAAAAATCGAACAAAACTTAAACATTTCAGTCTAATTCCTTTTGTTAACAAAAAAGTAGGCTTGTTTTTATCACTATACTGCCCGTATGTGTCTGTAGTTAATCAATAATTTAAAAATAAAACCTTTTGCACAAAATTAACACGAATTTTATAATAACAAGTTCTGTAAGAAGGTAAGATATTAAAACAAAACTCCAGATGGAAAATAGGACGATTGTTTCTAATAAAAAAACTATATAAATAAATGTACATACGCCGCCGAATGCTTCATTTACTCGACTATATGCTGTTGCACTGAATTTATCAGATACGTTTGATGTTTGTGTGACCGTGCATCTCTGATACAATAGCATAAACAACAAACTAGATGCAACAATAACAATTTATTAGTATTTTCAATCATCTCAACATGTTCCGGGCGATAATTTCGACTATCCTCAGAAGCACTAGACTGTGATTACAGTTTGTGGTGTAATCACAGTCTAGTGCTTCTGAGGATGGTCGAAATTATCGCCCGAAACATGTTGAGATGATTGAAAATACTAATAAATTGTTATTGTTGCATATAGTTGGTTGTTTATGCTATATTATTGGATACGGTTTTAAACTTTAAAACGCAGTAGCAATTGCGTGTTTAAAATTACTTTCCTATCGATCCGAGGCCCTGACTGTGTAGGACAGAAATAACTATAATTAAAGTTATTTGATGTTGAAATTTAGATGGATTTTAAGATGTATATTTCCCCTTGACAGCAATTTTCAAATTAATTAAGCCATACACAGTCCTTCATAGTAGTATATCAGCTTTTAACACTTTTTTGTGAAGTCCATTGTCTTAGTACGGGATGGATTGAGAAAAAGCCCAGAAAGTATACCGGACTCCTTCTCTTTTTATGTAAAAAATTTGATTTTAGAGCAATTCCACCTCATTTTTCAGTTTTGTTGAGTTATTTATAAACTCCCTACTTTTATCTCTTTTACAAGAAGCCCTCATTTCCGTCCATAAATAGCACTGTACAGATAAGAGGAACACAAAAGAAAGTAAAGTGCCGAAGATGGTGTCGAAAGATAGGCTGCGACGTCCGATGATCGATTCTGAAAGCAACAATCATAGTATCGAGCGGTGCTCCGGCGGTTGGCATGGAAACTCACAGGGTCTATGCGCCGTTTGTAATTATTTCCTCCAGTGAATGGATGGACGCCCGAATCCAATGCAGCAGGCGTGGATGCAGGGATCAGCTGCCTTCCTGCACCTTCGGAGACGCTCCGCGGCTCTGCTATTTCACGCTTCATTCAGTACCACTTCCGTATAATCAGAGGTCAGATGGGATCGCGTCCCTCTATTTGTTATGTCAGTGAATGATTGACGTTTGTACTGCCTTTCAAACTTTAGAACAATTAAAAAGGAGGCTTCAAGTTTTTTTGGCTTCTAGTAGTTCTGATTTGGGTCTAAACTTTAAATTTGTAACGCACAATTCGTATTTGGAAAAATACTGCCTCATCTCCATGACATAAAAACCAGCAACGTCAAAATTGGTCACGCGTCCGAGGCTCATTTTTATGCATAAAATTGCACCTTTCACTTCTCTTGTTATTCGTACCGGACAGTAGTAGTTACACGTCAGATAACTATATGAATGTACTATGAGGCGTAATAGAAGTGATTTTATTAGAGTGTCCACCTGATGCGAAGACATTACCTGGACATACCGCGCCATTTGTTTTGCTGTTACCCTATGAAATTTAGAGAGTTATGTAAAGGTATATTTTCCCAAAATTTTAAAGTTATTGGGTTATGTAGGTTTGACGATTATTTGAAAAATGTCCTTTAAGTTTCAAAGGAATTTGTCACTTCCAAAAACTTCGACAATATACATTTGTAGCTGAATCGTATGTCAAAGAGAGAAGATAACCTCCGACTGAGATTGGTAGTGACGTAAGCTTGGGAAATGAACGCTAGATAAAGAACAGAAAGACGCGGACTGTGGGTTTTTAAGTCTGAGTCTCCAACAACTGCTAGCACCCGACAACAATCAGACCTTCCTACCGTACGACTGTCCTATAATATACAAATCAGATACCATGAAGAGGATTTAAAGTGAGCCACAAGCACTGGAATGATCAGTAAAATTAAACTAAAACGATGTGTAATGAGAGCTTTCTTGATTTATTTTAAATTACTGCGTTTAACTACAGACACTTAACAGAATAAAGTACACTTCAGCAAATTCAAATTATCAGCGGTCCGAGATTTGCAATTGTGGCTTCCCGAATAAGAAATCTTCCAAAATGTTTGGTAGAAAACCCCGTCAGGAATGTCAAAGCTATAGGATTTAAGATTACGATTACCTACTTTATAGAAACTACAAAATGGGGGGTAATTTAGTGGCCAGATTTTGGACACAAACAATTTTTTTAGACTTGGGCGAGTACTTTTATGAGACGAGAAGAGATGACCTACATAAACCAAATACGTAACATGTATTGTCTCCTGGAAAAAAGCAATTGATTCAACAGCGCTGACACTCAAACCCGCCATTGACAAGCTCGTAACTCAGTTCTGTCCTCAGTGCCAAAGTCCCTAACATTTCCACATTAACGTGCACTTCCCATTTTAATTTCAAGCTTGGAAGCAAACACTACGTTAGATGTTATTGACACCAGAATTTCGAATGTGTTTGTTTCTGATATATGCAGTGCACATCTATTTAAAAGATTAATTTAGACTTACTTTGACGGGAGCTTAGAATTCCGGCTCGGAGATGTAATCAAAGAGGAATAAAAGTGACTGAAATATATCGTGGAGAAGGAGGCGCACAGTTGTACGGGGGCGGTTCCTCCAGGGAGTGGCTGATGCAATTGGAACCGAACACACGACTAAATTGACTTTCTTATGCAAAAGGAAATTGATTTAGTTTGTTAAAGAAGGACATGCTGAGGAAAACATTTGCGCTTGAAGAAGAGGAAGTAACAGGAAGATGGGAATAAGGAAAAAGTATGCAGTTGGCTTCGCAATTTGTAGTTGTCATCTTATAATCCGGGGTGATAAATCAAGGAAAGTAGGACAGATTGAAGACGAAGGAAATCCTAAGGAAAGGAACAGCTGCAGAGACATAGAAACAGAAGAAACAAAGTTTATTTATTTTATTGACTTACTTGTGGGCCACTTACAGAGGCTGTCAGGTCATGAGAACATGCGTAATGGCGAATGGAAAGGATATTAATGATAGATTCATTGAAGATATGTCTAAAGGAAGGGTTCATGGACTGATTTAGTTACTAGATCGGTAAATGCTGGAAGGACTGAGGAAAACCACAAAAGTGTCTTTCACGGTATTTGATATTCCGACCGATTTTAGACTCTGGGCGTCTAGCTTTTAGAAGGCAGGAGTTTAACCACTTGAGCGAAACTGAGAAGATATTACAAATGATTATAGAGAAACAGGGCGAAAATGTGTCGTTTCGACAAAACTGCCTAATTTAGAAACATGTGGCTGTCTTTTTTGAAGACTGCAATAAAATTTCAGAAGATGAATTTTGTCTGAGGTATTGGCTAGACGTTTACATGTAATTCAAATTTACGTAGTGTTTAAAAGAAGAAGGGAGTGAAAATGTTAATATTTACCTTTAGGATGGGTATTATTTGGGAGAGGTTCTGTCGGGTAATTATCGAACCCCTCAGAAATTCATGCAACAAAAAGCTATTAAACACTGAATATAAATTTTTGTTTCACGAGATTGTTTTAAATTTCCTTACCTTATAAATGACGATTAAATTATGTCTAGAGGAAAGAAATGATTTAATAGCCCGTATTTTAGTCTCTTTATTATCAAGCAGGAAAGTACGTCTGATGAAAGAGAGGGCAAATAGTGCGTAAATACAGCGTGATTTAAAAAGATGGACTCAATTTTGTACATCTCTAATGCCTGAACTATACGTGATATGTGAATGATCTACATAACATTTGAAAGAGAAGATCCTAAAGTTTTAAATTTCACTGCTAGAGCTCTAGAGCACTCGCCTAGCGCACAGCCGTGCAGCAGCGTCATTTGAGAGCAAAATGGCTACTATATAGCACAAGATTTTTTGCGTTCGTGAGTTCATTAAAACTGAGTCGACGACTGCTGTGCAGCGTGCGTTTCGTCTTCGTTTCAACATTCACCCTCCAACGAGGAAGAGCATTTGTTGTTGGAATTACCAATTAGAGCAAATAGGTTGTCTGTGTAAAGTCAAAAGCTCCGGTCGACCACGTGTATCAGAGGAGAACGTGAGATGAATTCAAGAGAGTTTTGAGCGTAGCCCACGCAAGTCAACCCGTAGATCGAGCAGAGACCTTGGAATACCGCAACCAACTGTCTGGCGTGTGTGGAGGCGCCGTTTACTCTTCAATTGGGGCCATCTTTTTGAATTACGTGTGACGGGGTATAATTGTATTTACGAATTATATCTTTACCTCAAGAGATTTTTTTTATTAGAGTATCCACTCACTGGGACAAGTAATCCCTGAATCTGCTGAAGGCTTAGACACCTTATATCGTGAAGAAAACTGTGAGAGAAAGGATAGGTATTTGAAGTAGGTTATTTACACATTTTCTCACTATAAACATAGGTAGCTTAACACTGTAGGGGTTAGCGCTGCTGGAAAGTTGCACGTGGGGTGGGATTGCCGTCTGTAATTCAGACGCAAGAAACAGTTCAGTTACCCACTGTTAATGCCGCCACGAACGGTAGGTTTCCAATCCCAGTCCAACAAAAATAAACGCTACATTGTCTATACAGATAGATAACACAGGATGTTATAAAATACTGCTTGTCACATTTAAGAATAGCAGCTCTAACATTA
>Ga0123353_10004251_pt1 | contig 18391 bp, 10 predicted proteins | sample TergutLab28metaG_3_FD_92763 | JGI IMG/M metagenome (GOLD analysis project Ga0123353, IMG submission 92763) | Labiotermes labralis P3 segment gut microbial communities from Petit-Saut dam, French Guiana - Lab288 P3 | ecosystem: Host-associated > Arthropoda: Insects > Digestive system > Gut ... | reverse complement strand
TTCTTGAACTGAAATATCTCTGATTTATTCGCAACAGTGCAGATTATTTAATTGTTTCATCACCTTCGATTCATAATTTATAAACGTTTATAGACAACCACGCGCAACTATTTAAAGGTCTGTCTAATATAAACACCGTACCAGGGGCACGAAGACTAAATTAAATGCCGTAAGATAAAGGTTAAAATGCAGGTAAAACCAATAAAAATTCTCTTGTGCACGCATTTTGCTGTAACAACTAGTTACATTCACAAAATGATACATTGCAAAGTATTTAAAACTTGAAATGAGGTTCATTGCTCAGTATTTTGTATTCAATCCTGGCTCCTGGTAATAAAAAAAAAAATAAAAAAATTAATCACTTCTTAATTTACAGTGTGTATTAATGAAAGATGGGACCATCGTAGCACAGTGGTTAAAGTGCTGTGCTACATATCGGAAGGTCGCTGGTTCGATTCCAGATGGTGTCATTTGAATTTTTTATTCTGATCGCACTATGGCCCTGGGGTCGACTCAGCCTCTAACAGAAATGAGAGCCAGGAGCATTTCCTGGGGGTAAAAAGCAGCCGGTGCATAAGGCTGACAACTTTACCACCATCCTGGGCCACTGTCAAGTAATCTGGGAACCTTAACTTCCTGGAACCCTCTGGGCACCCCGGGCATGTAATGGGACTGATTTACCTTGATTAATGAAAGAACATGTAACGTCCTCTCTCACTTCTCCTCCAACAAAGGACCTGTTGTTTGAAACTTGTTGGTCAATGTATTGTTGATTTTGCAGGATTTGAAACCCTGGGAAAATGACTCTTGAATCTGCTGTGACACTTTTATTGGACTTCTTCCTTATACAGTTTTCCACAATAAACACCTTCTGTAGTGCATACAGCCTATGAAACTGGACCATCTAGAAGAATGGTCTTATCCTGATGGGAATGTGACATTTACAAAACAGGCTGCCACCATGTGAACTATTGGGAAATGAGTTTGAAACAGCACATAACCTACCTGCTCACTACGTACAGTCTGAGTTCTGCTGTGACTAGAAGAACACTGTTCTTCAGCAACTTCTTGTATGCGTGAAAAACTGCATACTAGGAGCTGTATTTCACAAGCTTAAGTCCTACCTGCTATTTACTGCATCCTCACAATGAACAAAGTTAAAGTCAAACCAATTTGATTCCAAAGTCTCCTGACACTTTGCATATACCAATAAAATTGGATAAAATCCTGTTATATGTTTGATAACATGCCTCAAATATATTGCAAACAAGACAGTACAGTAAGAATTTAAGGAGCCAGAGTAGTGCAGATGGTATAGTGACTAGGCTACATTCTGCATGGTCAGGGGCTAGTAGCAGGGAAGCAGCCGAGATTTTTCTCCTCTCCGAAGTGTCCAGACAAACTCTGGTGCCCAACCAGCATCCTATTAAATGGGTGTTGGGGTTCTTTTCTAGGGTTACAGCAGCCAAGACATGAAGTTAACCACTTACCACCAACTAGTTCCAAGGTTACAAATGAGTGGATCTATACCTATAATCGCCTATATGCCTTCGTGGCATGGAAAGGGACAGATTTACCTTCCCCTTGAAACTTCACAGTAACCAGCTATGTGTAAGTTTAGAAACACTTGTGTTAATTGCAATAATAAGGCATATGGATACTGGCACAGTGTAAACACACTTGATTAAAATTTGGGTGATGCCCAGTTTCATTCTTTGCTGGGGGGAAAGAGGTGAGGATTTTAATTCTTCCTAAGTACCTCCAGGAACACTGTGGGACAGTACATCAAAAGAAGTCAAACCACTTTCTCTCATATTCCTCCGAATTCATCATACTTTATCTGATTGTATGATATGTATTCTCAGCAGCTGATTCAGCAACATAAAATAAAAATAAGCACATGAGTAAACAATCTACCATTGCATAAATCCTCCAAACTGCTACTCTTGAACTTTCTCAGGCCAGCATCAACAATTCCGAAACTCAAGATAGGATACGGCAGCAAGAATTCTGAAGCTGAACAGACATACGCTGACGTCTCTGAGGAATCCTTATGCAGCTGCAGTACATACAGCAACTATGTAGAAAAACAAACAAGATATAAACAAACAGCAGTGCTGAACATGTAGAGGAATACAATTCTGTACTTGCTAGGATCCAGAGCTTCTTATGGAAGTCCTTACACACACAACTTTTTACATGAACCTGTTTACATGCAGAAATATTGGGGACAATTTTTTTTTGAAGAGCATATGTTCTTAAGCTTTGTATTCCACGATAATGAGAGACTTACAAGCAGTGAAAGTAAAATATCACGACTGCTCTCTTTTATGCCCACCCAAAACATCATTACCGTACCTGCCTGAATACAAGAGACAAATATTTTCCTAATTCATCATATGAGAAACGGGGAGTCACTTTACAATCACACACAAGTTCAACACATTCTGTACAGGTAGTCTCCCGAAAATTGATAATTGTAATCAGGGTCATCTTATATTCGGGTAAATATGATACAGTAACTGTTAGTTAGGAGAAATCAATGTGTTGTGCACTTTGCAGAACAGTTCCGTCCATGAAATGTGGCAGAACTGTTTTGTGCATTAGTGTGAAGAGGTTTAACGAGCACATTCAATAAATTGTGGCACAAAAATGGGCAATTACTTGAGCTCAGTTTTACTGGAAATGCTCAGGAAGAACGTGTTGCCACCTATTTTGTGCTGTCTGCACCATCAGATTTAGTAACAGTGGAGCAGTGGTCCAATGTCCAATATTTAGTCACTATTAAAACATTTTAACAAATGTCAATTACTGTGCAAAGGATACAGTATGTTGCACAGTATCATCTTTTGGGCTTATTGCCAATAATCAAACTGCAACGGTGGTAACACCTGCCCACCATGTAGACTTGAATCAGGCATTTTCCATACAAGTTAACTCAATTTCTGCAAGTCCAAGAGAACACACAATTTCAACAAGACTTGGTAAGTATGCATACAATCACAAACTCAAGGCCATAAATCATTTGTTTCCTAATTACCTCACATCCAGAGATGTGGACATTTCTTGGCCAGTGTGGTTACCTGATCTGTCAGCTTGTGACTTTTTCTGTTGGTGTGTTGGGCTTACAGAACACAATTTATGCTCACTAACCACAAAATATTTCAAAACTGTAGTTGAGAATTCATGAAGAACCTTCCAGTGTGTGTGTGTGACTGGAAACATGCACTCACGTTTAGCGGAGTGTTTACACAGGGATGGAAGTTAACTTGAATACATTATCTTCAAAAGTAATAAGCTTTGTTGTATACTTGACGTAATATCGTTACAGTATTGCAGTATTTGAATTAATTACTGCTACCTACATAACTGGCCATTTCTCTGTCACACCCAGTGCAAAACCACAATTATTTTCTTCACTTTAAACTGTACTTTGCTCAAGCTGTGGGGCTGCTGAATGCATGAGCAGAACAACTGCACAAAACATTGATAACAATTTAAGTGCAAGTGTCACTACAATGCCTGCCCTTCTGTATTCTGTTCTGTTGTATTTTTCACCTTATAGTTTATATCTGACAGCAGCAGATAACCAGCTCCCAGATCTAATCCAGCTTTTAGGACAATATCCTTCTTTCCTGCTTCAGGAGTAAACCTGATGGTTTGCAAGCAAGTCCAAGATTCACATGACCAAATCTTCAATTCAGAATTGTTTTCTGCGCCCGTTATTGCAAACTTCCAAAACTGCACCCTGAGAACAAAAATTAATGAATTTATTTCAGAATGATACTGCTCCTTTATAAGAGCTTCGTGATCAGAAAAAGTCACAATTGGTACCACATGAACAGTACAAAAACATAACATGAAAAGCATAATGTTTTCCACCTCTGCAAACCATATTTACTGGCCCGATATGTTTCTGAAAAGCCTTAAATTTATGCTTCCAAAACTACAGTGGAAGAAAAAACAATTTGCAGATACCATAATGCATTAATCAACAAAACTGCATTTATGCATTATTTGCAAAAGAGTATGTTTCAAATAATTTAAAAGTTGGTGAACAAATTTCATTAAAGTTCATGCTTACACATTGCAACACCAACATCTCATAATCATAAAGTTAAAAAAAAAATGCAAATAACATATGATGCCCATGGTGGAACCAGCAAGAACACTGAATCATTAAGTACACCATTTAGGTCTACCTCTGTGCGTGACTTTTAGTAGTAACGTTTCCATCACCTTAAATTTGCCTGACCGAATCTCAAATTTTCATGCCACTGCCATGATTGCAGTTGCTAATATATGAATAAACATTTTGCACAGACTTATGTTGAATTACCTTACATTCCACACACAAACACACAAAGTATTTTATCAACATCTATCAACTGGCTTAAGTTATCACGGGGAATCCACGGATTACACTATTGTCATGCCAGTAACAAAAATCATATGTTTACACAGGCATGTTAAACTCAGAACAGGTTGGAAGACAAATGTGAAATCCAACTTCACATCTTGGGCCATAACACATAAATATCACATTCCCTTGCAATACTTCATTTGCATATTCTTCAATGTAAAAACCACAAGGACATAAATTACCCCTGGTATTTATTGTTGACTTGACTTACCTTAATATCGGTCCATTCCTGTTCTCTAACAGTAGAAGCATTGACTGAGGATAAACACAACCTTCAGATTGATAATTATACATACATGCAAAGACACATAGGATGCAGAGCTCCATGTAAACTAGTCTCCGACAGACAAAAATGTTTCAATGTTCTGCAAGAATGTGTGCTGTTCTGTTCCATCAGAAGGACAGTATTAACTTATCAACATCAAAATGACAGCAGACCACATTATAAAGATCTGTCGGACAGGTATGGTTTACAGTCTACCTTTAAATCAAATTCCATATGCCTGTTTAACCTTTATCCTATAAGGGTGGGTATTTAAATTTTAGTACATGCAATTACAACATACAACGGGTATTATTTAAACAGAAAAAGACAAAATTATGAAATACACATCATTTTGTGGGGGGAAAAAAGTGATGACATAGCATGTCTTAAAAATGCCTTAAATTTCCTTGATGCCTAAACAAAAACTGTATTTCTAGCAGTGTTTTCCTACCTGCAATGCAGATTTTTAAAAGGTTAACAATGATTCAGAAGTTTACACTATCATGTGGGATGACAGACACACGCTGTGTCACGCCATGTTACAGATATGAATGTGACAGGAGCCACACATTTCTCAAAAACATATCACCAGCAAGAATTGCTTTATATGCTTCCTCTGTTTGTAAGATCTGAGTTAACACAGTGGTTTTGCTGTATATTCAAAGCTCATGAGATGTCATGCCGTGCTGTTGGCATTATAGTTCATTATGTTTCATGAACTACCATGTCTTCATCATCAGGATCAATCAGTCCAAGATGAGAAACAGCCACGTGGAAAGGTCTGGGTATATCACAGATGCAGAGAAAATGGTTTGGTCAAAAGGATTTATATCACGTACCCAGATCTTCCTGCAGAGTTATATTTCTTGGACAGCTTGATTGTGTAAAGAAGGCATTCATAAAATTATACAGAACGGCATAACCATTTTACGTGTTATAAATAACATATTCTGCACCTGTGTGTCTTCTCATGTGCTAACTGACCGACTAACAAAGAAACAATCAATCAAACAAAGAGACTAACAAATTAACTCCACAGAACAGAGTAACTCTTGAGAAGCTAACAGTTACTCAGCTAGTCAAGGAATTCCTCATATTTTATACAATCTGAAGGTTCACTGCCATTGTTACGGGTTTCCACACAAAACTTTCCTCTACCCCATATGTGCCACATACCCTGCCCATGCCATTCTCCTTGATTTGATAACCTGGATAATATTTGGTGAAGTACAAATCATGAAGCTCCTGACAGTGCAATTTCCTGCAATCTTCAGTTATCTTGTCCCTCTTGGGCCCCTCTTTTCAGCACTCCAGTCCTGAACACCTCAACATATGTACCACCCTCAATGTGACACATCAAATTTCACACCCATATAAAAAAGCAACATTATATTTCATCTTTTTGGAACTTTGTAAATGCTGCTTATGACAAATTCGATGCATACCTTCCTGCCTCTTCACATGATACATAATGCAGTCTGCAATCAGTCATTCATCTATGTAATTAATTTAGTTCCTGTTAATTGTCCTAGATGGCAAGATTAACTGTTTTACTGAAACAATTAACAGAACTCAGGATGGCCAGCAAAATACTGAGACATTGCATGGGTTAATTTTTCAGTTACTTATTAAATGTGGATCTAATTGAAACTAACTCATTGACTGCAACTGGAAGGTAATCCTTCAGCAGGTGAAAGTTAATTCAGCTGATCAAAAATTGCATTATCATGATGTCCAAAGCCCACACGAAAATCAAATGCTTTACATACATACAAAACCTATTTTTTCCTTCCTGAATACAAATTTTAAAAGTATACATACTCTGGATTATATGTCTTATGGTTGTCCAAAAAGAAGAGAGAGGACAGAGGTTTGCCATCATGTGGCTGCCACTGATGTAGGCAACGTGGTTTAGTCGCGTTGTGCATGTACACCTGGAAAAACTTGACATCTCCATCCAAACTCGCTGTTGCAAGTGCAGTTCCATCTGGAGAGAATGCAGCATCAATTATTGGGGCTGTGTGTTCCTTAATCTCCAGATATCCTTCCTCAACAATCTCGGGTTTCAAAGGACCAACACCATGTTTTGCAGCGACCATTCCTATATTCCACATTTCTGCCTGGTGAACAAAAAATTAACAAACCCGTAAATATTCATCCAACCTACACAGTGAAACAAAATACCTGATTAAAGATACTCTCTCTCCAAATTATTGGTAATTTGAGTACAAGAATGACCAGAAACAGAACACAAAAGGGTTAATACAAGCAACAGTGAGTTCAGACCACCAAAATGGTCTGAAATTGTCAGCTGCTTCACAAATTGGTCGAAGTTCAACATTTATGTAACCTACTCTGTTGCCACCATGCAGCTCCTTAACCTGACCCCAATAATGGAAAGAGCAGGTCTCTGAAAAACTACACTTCAACCCAGTAATGACACGGCTCAGAGCCCAAGAATGTTTCAGTGAATGTGTGTGTTGTGGAAGTTTCAAGTCTTACTGAGCTCAACACAGTTCACATTGTCATAAATGACATCCCTCAGATGTAAGTCAACATTATACCACTATCTTTCCTTTTTAGTGATTTCTTTTACAACACTGTCAGTATCTCAAGCCAACGATGTAGTGACACACGGTAGGAACAATGAACTGGAAAATGATGTAAAAGAAAGCAGGTATGACCCGAAGGATGTATTATCCTGGCATTTGTATGGATACACTTGAGGAAAACCATAAACATCCCAGTCATGACAGTAGGTATACTTGCTGAGAATTGTAATGATTACCTCCTGAATACAAATCTAGACCACTGTTACTACATCAACACACTTGGGATCCAATGAACTCCCTTTTTACTCTTACATTAATAGCTGCACAAAAGATTGGCAATGCTTGAAGTGCAAGAGTTATTGTGGTGCCCGCCCTTCTATATCCTATTCACCCATCCAAGTGGCTACTTTGCTGGAAGAGAGAGAAGGATGAGAGGAAGGGGTGGGAGAGTGGGAGCAAAGGAGGAAGAGAGACAGAGGAGGTTTGAGTGATGGAGGGAGGGAGGAAGGATGGAAGACCTGAAGGAATTAGATAGGAATGAATGATACAGGATGAAATAAACGAAACAAAACAAAAAATGCATTTGGAAAAAATGTGCACCCAAAACAAGTTTATCAGTACAAAAGTATGAAACAGTTGTTCACCTTAGCACCATGTGTGAGCACCAGCAATTTGGCAACGTCATCAAATGCAACATCCGAGTTATCATCGTCTGGTATGTATGGACACCATATGACCCTGTGATTGCTAGTCGGACTGTGGTCACTGGTCTGCTCCACATGAAGCAGCAGTTGACAGCTGAGAACTTCATAAGGATGTCAAGTCACTATTCTTCTCATTACATTGGTAACAACTGTCAGTATGAAGTATGTCTGGCAATCGAGATATAAATATCGTACAGCAGAGAATACCAACCCACCACATGAAACCTAACACAACCAAACCAGACCCAAATGAAAAAAATCAACCACAAAACAACTCAAACAAGCAACCACCTGCCTTAGTGAATGGTTACATAATTAACTTGTGACAAATTCAGTTTAATGTTTTCTGAATAGGTTGATTTAAACACTGACATGGAGTTGGGGAAATATACACTGAACATTAAATGAATGAAACCTTTAACACGAATTAAACAGGGATTTAATTGCACCTACACAATTAACAAGTTACATAACTACAGTGAGGAAAGAAAAGAATGTTTTCCCACATGGCAAATGGTATTCTTTGAGCAGCTGACTATTACCTAGGTGTTAAAAAAATTACCTACTGCCATGAAATCCGAACAGTCAGCACTGTTTCATAAGGCCTTCAAATGGACTGACAGAGGGACGTTTAAGTAACATGAAAAGAAAAAGAAGGCTGATCTTGCTCATATATATATATATATATATATATATATTTGTAAAATCTTTTCTAGCAATCTCAAACTGGGTACACATGCATTCATGTTCCAGTATTCTGAAATTATGCATTTGGTTGTGAAGGATACACCATTTTGTCTTTTTTTTCTTCTATTTGGTGAACCAGAAGATTTCCATACTCATCCACACAGGCCAGTACCACTTGTGATGGAATATGTGCAAAGGCTATGTCCTGAACCATGCCCTCCATGCCTTTGAGGAGCGATCTCTCTGTGCTCTCTCGGTTTACCACTCGAACAACTCCATTATTTGTGCCTATAGCTGAAAAGGACAACAAAGTAACACATGAAATGCCACTGCAATTGACTGATTTATATTACATGTTCCACTTACACTAGAAGCAAATTTCAGTATGTACACCAACCTATAAAGCAATCTTCTACTAAAACCATAAATCCAACAAGTATAGGGCTATCTTAAGCAAAAATCTTACAATCTGCAATCATAGTTCATGGGGAATGATTCTTCAATTACTCTAACAAACATTCACATATTTTTGTAACATGCATAAGATAAGCAGCTTTTAGCCAAATCCAGTTAAGTCAGATAACCTGTACACACCACTTACTACGCAAAGGTGAAAAAAAATACATTATTTTACATCAGAAAAAACTTTCATTCTTTAAAAAAGAACATATTCTCACACAATACACAGCCTGTACCCTCTATTTCTGCCACATTTAGTAAGCAATGTTTTATTTTATAAAACACTGCTTAGTAAATGTGGCAGATGGTCATTACAGTATTCTTCAACAATGTAACATGAAGCAAAATTTTAGCAGCCATATTTGAAATAAGTACAGTGGCATTAACCCTTTGGCAATAGGGCTGGATATTTAAATTTTGACACAAACTTTATGTAAAATCCGCTATATGAACAAAAAAAGACAAACATTATGAAATGCATGGCATTTTGTGGAGAAAAAAATGGAGATTCTGCACCATGTCTTAAAAAATGCTGCTGTAATTGTCCTAACATGTAAAATATGTTTTTTGGGTTTTAGCCCTATGTGTCCTATACACATGGTGTCCAGAATGAACGGGTTAATTAGGCAGTTAGTTTTCCCTGACGTAATGATAATCCTGATGACCTGTGTATTATTTAAAAACAATACTGCAGATGACATGGGAACAAGCTTGTGAATGGTGAGCAGATAAAGATTCTGAAAGGAGGATGTTGTAGTGCCTTTGGAGACACTATTAAGCAAGCTGGTTCATGTGGTACTGCTTCATATTTATATTGGAGGTGTCTGGTTCAAACCTCAGCAGGGACACCACCTGAAGTTCTTCATGATATTCATCAATCTCTCCAGGCTTACATCCACATCATGTCAAATTAATTTTGCACTAATTATCAATGATGTTATACAGTCTGAAATACTGACAGCACCACTAAATAAACCACAAATGAATACAATGAAGACACCCTCCTGGCATCTCCCTGGAGAGACTGTGGAAAACTACAAAAACCCTGTGCCAGGATAGCTGGTATTCTGACCAAGAGCCAAAATGCTAATCTCCCGACACAAGTCAAAAGCACTACTGACTGGGCCAACTTGTTTGTTACTTTTGTACAGAACACAGCGGCCGTCCTTTTATATGTCACCAACATCTGCAGCTTCTGCTTTGAGTTCTGCCAGTATTTGTCCATGTCATAAGTGATATGAACAAACAGATGCTCTAAAAAATCAGATTCAAAGCCTTGAAGCTGTTGAAGTTATATGAGATGCATTACTTTGCATCAATGGCAAACGTTGGAAGCTTAGCCCCGCCATTCACACAAAAGGTACTTCAAAGACACTGCATAGAAAGCAGAAGATATGTTCAATTCCCAGACAACATAACATATATACACAAACATGCATTACTTTCCAACAGCTTTCTGTTGCAGAAAAGAAGAAAACAATGAAAGTAAAATTACAGTTACATTAACTCCAACCCCTTGAAATTAAAACTTACATCTGTTTTTTGAATAATTTTAAAAAGAATAAAAGAGTCTTTACAATGAACACACAGTCTCCATAAGGCTGTAACTTCACAGAAAAAGTTTAATACTCAATACGTACAGTATATTGTGTGACAAACTCTGATTAAATATGACTATTACACTTCTGTTGCACTGTTTCATCACACAGACCTACTGTTTCAAATATTTTTATGCTGTTGAATGGTTAAGACACTCCTCAAATACAATAGTAAAAACTGTTAATGATTCCGTATATGTAACATTTTCCAATTTTTTTTTTTTAATTTCTTGCACAGACAGACACCTTCAGGTTGACTAGCTACTATGACTTCAATATTATACACCATGTTGTGTTGCAATTCAGCAATTAAATATTGTTAATGACTTTTATCACTGAATTCCAACACAAAGGGGTGCACATCAGTCATAGTAGCTAGTCAAGCTAAAGGTGTTTAGCTATACAAGAATGTAAAAAGAAAATAATTTTAAAGAGAGTTGCATAGCTGAGAACGTTTGCAATTTTAATCATTAAATTCAAATACAAAGGGACGCATAACATCAAAAACAGTAAACAGTGCACAAAAAATGTAATATGAATAATGAATTACATATTATGTTAACTGAAGAATAAAAAACCAACTAGATGCCACTTATTATTTTATTGTGCGTCTTATAGGCTCAACATGTTTCAGGCATTACTATGCCTGAAACATGTTAAGCCTATAAGACGCACAATAAAATAATAAGTAGCATCTAGTTGGTTTTTTATTTTTCAGTTATCACAAAGATGCACGGTCCAATAAACATCAGATACATATTATGCATTGCAGGCAGGCAGGTGGCTGTGCCATTACTCTACACAGGTATCAGTGGCCTCTCACTGTGGAGGCCCTGGTCTTCTCCCATACCTATGCGGGATTTGTGGTGGACAATATTGCACTGCAATAGGTTGTTTGACTACTTAGTCTCCCTCTGTCAGTGTCATTCCACCAGTGCTCCATTCTCACATTTCAGTAATCTACCACACAAATTCTATATAATCCTAGCAATCAACAGCATTATTAAATACAACCCCTCTCTCTCCATGTAGTACAGGAAGGCATAACAAGATTCATTGTGTGTTTCAAAACAGCTGTCAGCCTGATGATGCACATTTGTGCAGAACCACAATGTCTTGCGGTCATCATCTCTGATTTGTTGGACGAGAAAAATTGGAAATGCATCAAGGTATGCAATTCCAGTGACATTATGTGACAAGAAAAAGGATTTCTGCTTACAGGTGACCATCATTATCCCACAGATGGTGGGGAACAGCTTGAATGCATATGTTAGAATTCAAAGAAATGTAACCATTTTTATATGTTCCATGTATTAATCAGATGTATTATATTTATTAAAATGACCAACAAATAACTTGGATGTATGAATGTAATTTTATTATGTGTTTTGGCTACTCATGTGCCAATTTTCACAGTCATGAGAACAAGAATACAAATGCAATTATACTGTGTCAAAATAACTCCACAGTTAATAATCATATAATTTTGGGTTAAAATTCACAGTTTAAATATTAAAATATCCATGAGTATAAAATATTAGAAATTAAAAGTTTGTTGTATTGAGTACAGTTCTGTGTAATTATGTACACAGAAGATATATGTGGCAAATTATGACCCAGAATAGTGAACGATAATGTCTGCACAGTAATTCACTGTGCCGACTGTACCATCACCCACCAATTTGCCACATAAAATTCAGAAGCTGGGGAATCATCCGAAAGAAAAAACACAACATTCAGACAATGGTGAAAGTTTGAAATCAAGAATATTATACACTTGTTCTCACCATGAAGATGCCAACGTGGCTGGCAGAAACATGACGGTGATTACTATGTAATAAAATTACATTCATAAATCCAAGCACATTTGTTGGTCTTTTTAATCAATGTTATACAAATGTAACAATCTCAGTGGGCCATGACCACACCCGTGGTGCACCTGATTCTGTCATATGAAAGTCCATTGTAACCAGTTCCTCAGTCAATAAAAACGATTGAAATTAATATGGCCCTAATGTCATATCATCCAGTTTCCAGACTTGAAAACATTACGGACTAGTGACAGAAAAAGTATTATCTCTAGTGAGAAAATGTAAATGAACTACAGAAAATGGTAACAGAAAAATCACAAATGTCATCCTAACACATACTATCACATGTATACAGGACTTGAGACCACCCTTGGCATATCTGCAAAGGTTTCCAGGTGATGAGTGGGGGCTGGACAAGCATCAAACAAGAGGAATACTGGCTGTCTCCATTTGTGGGAACAGCCAGACTAAGGGCTTTCTTAAAAGACCCTCTCCTAAAACAGCTGGGAAATTACTCAACATGAGCAGACTGCAGCTAAGAATAATGTAACTTAAAAAGACATCTATCTAAATTGAGACTGGTAAACAGTCCTGGATGTGATAGATGCAAACAGGCATCTGAAATTGCCTTACATGTTTTTTATGATTCTGAGGCACTGGTGGAATTAAGATTTGGGCACCAGTTTGTCATTTACTGAAACCAGGTGATTTTGTCAACATATCTATCAGGAAGGTGCTGCACTTTGTTCAAAGTGTTGGGGCTGCTGAATGCTTCAGCATAGAGTTATGCAAAAGACCAGAAATGGCTGAGATGCAAGGGTCATTGCAGTGCCCACTCTAACAGCCTCTACTCTAGCTTACTGTCACACAATGTTATCACTAAAACTCAATGTGTACATCAATACCACTGGTGACAGGAGGGGGGGGGGAGGGGGGGAGGAGAAGCTGGTACAAAATGGTGCCCAGCATCTAATTATGTTGCATATTTTTTCATCTTTATCAGCATGGTCGCCATTTGTTGACTGTACAAATCAACTCTTTCAGACCAAGCCTTAGTCACTCCACAACTAAGAGTAAGTCTTTCCAACTTGGTGTCAAGATTTTTAGCCAGTCCGACTTCACTGCAGGGCCTGAAAAAATTTTTTTCACTGGGCCCTGAACCCACTCTCAGCAGCCCTACTCAATACTGCAACGGTAACTGATTTATCTAGGTGTCCAACTGAATTTGGATCCTACTCACAGAATCTACACACCCATTCACAGCTGAACTGCTGTACTGCAAGCAACAATGTCATCTGTTTTGCTGCACTCAGTCCTATGAGTACCAAATGGATGTGGGACTGCGTGCCACTGCTGTACAGTGACTATGGTCCTAGCTTTGCTGCACTCAGTTACACATTTGAAGACTCTCTATCCATAGTAACACTAAACACTTACATACTATGAAAGGTATGCAGCAACTCTGTGTTTAAGATTACCATCTTCTGGAAATTGCTCCTATGTACTTTGGTAGATACATACTATATCAGAGGAACCATTTGCCTCCCTCTTCAAGACAGAAGAATGCTACCATAAACACAGACACGGCACGGTCCTCTGAAATAATAGTACCACCCACCAAACTACACAATGCAACATCATGACCTTGATATATCACATGAACTTCTCAACACAACTTTGTGCTCACACTACACTTATCTAATTCTTTGAAGTCTTGTGCAATTCTTTCATTATGTATGAGTAAAGCACAGCACACATATTCATCACAACAACATATGTAACTTGCCTTTAATTCCATATGCTACATATTTCCCACCAACATGAACGGCAAGCAGTTGACCTGTATAAAATCGCCACTCCCAACTGAAGTCCACCACATTCTTCAGTTTCACCTTTGAGCTGCCAGTCTCATGAAGACCAGAACTGGGTACAATTGTCACTTTCTCACAGAACACTTCAGAACTGTTCCGTTCATCAGTTCCTGTGAAGCGCCTATTCCATGGAATAATATACATTATAAATTAAAAAATTATTTCACAATTATGTGAAGTTGCTGTTCTGGATTAAATAAATAAACATAAAAAGAAACAGGTTAATACAGCAGGAAGAAAATTACAATATGGTGACCATGTAACTGAACTGCTTTAACAAGGACTTGTAACTTAAATTAAAATAATCAATTCTGTCAACAAATTTCCATATAAGGGAGACGTAAACGAGTACGTCCAAGTATAGACAAAGTGTGTCTGATATTATTTTGCCACAATAGAGTATCTGTCAGCAAACAACATATTTAGGAGCCAGGATAGTGTAGCCATCATACTGACTAGACTATGGGGCTGGACAATCTGGGGTTTGAACCCCAGCAGGCTCTTCTCCAAAATGTCCACCAGCTCTGGGGACCATCTAGTGTCCCGTCCAATGGGTAGTGGGACTCTCTGCCTGGGCTAAAGTAGTCAGGGCATAAAACTGACCAATCATTTCTACTAGGGCTGAGGTAAAGAATAAGCGGAGCTATACTACCACCCCCTCCCCACACGCCATCTACAGGATGTCATGTTTTTTCAACATAATTAAGCCAATATCACCAGCATAAGTAACTAGCTACCATCACAAGCATGTATCATGTGAGGTCACCATGCAATCAAACCACATATCTTATAACTGTGGCTGTTAATGGTACAACATGTTTGCATGTATCGAGAATACACAGCTACAACAAGCACAAAATGTGGAGAATTTGTGGTACAAACTAACATTCACATACTAGTTGAATTTCACTGAACATCTAGTTTTAAAAAGTTTTTTCTTCTTCAGGTTTTATAAATGGGAACATAAAGATTTAAGGCATTAACTATCATGGTCATCAAGATATATATAAACACACAAAACAAACTTAATAGTGTTATGTGGTTGTAAAACATGGGCATTGTCAGGGCAAATTAAATCATCCCTGAAAACATGCGAGCAGAAAATACTAGGAAAGACATATGACCCTGTAAAAGATCAAAATGGCTGGAGAATCTGTACTAATGATGAACTGCAGGTTATGTAGAAAAAACAAAATACCGTGACAATAATAAACATATGAAGATTAGAATGGGCTGGTCATCTGGTAAGAATGTCTGATGATAGAACCATAAAGAATGTATTTCTGGTGAAACCAGAAGGAAAAAGAAAAGCAGCAAGACCAAAATTAATGTGGTTAGACTGTATTGAGAATGATCTGAAATTGATGGAGGAAGATAGCAGAAGACATCTGTATGGGCTATCATTCTGAAGGGGGCACTGGTGAAACTCTAAGGACCATAAGCCAATGAAGAACTATCATGGTCATTATGCAAGTCTCTTACATTGTTGTAATAATTTCTTAAAAAAAAATGAAGAAATAATAACGCATCCACGGATCTATTTGTATGATAGTGAAATTGATATTCAGAAAACCAGAGTGAGAAATACAGATAGGATCCAAGTGGGTCAGCATAGTACTTGATGATGTGGTTTGAGTTTAAATGATGCTGCCAGTTTCTAAAATTATGTGGTGTCAAGAGTAAGATGACTGGTGAATAACAAACTGGAAAGAACTTGAAAGCAACTGTCCATGGCTTCAATGAAGTATTTTTCTAGCATTAACTGTACAGACTGAGGAAATGTACAATAAATATCAGTCACAACAGCTGGTGTCCTATCTAGGATTCAAAAGCAACACTTCCTGATGTTACACTAACCTGCTCATTGTGGCACATGGCAGCATCCTTGAACATGATGATTAAAATGCTGGTTCCATAAGAACACCAAACTTTACTAGCTGAATAAGTGGCAACTGTGTAAAGACAAGGTTCTGACAATCATAACTATGAATGTTATTGTTATATGAGGTGTGAGATGGGACTAGTGTTACACCAGACGGTCCATTTTTTAAAACACATGTCACCAATAACTGACAAACTGCAGGCATGGTCACATATCAGTCTTTCTTTCACCACAGTCCCCTACACATCCTGCCCTCCTACCAATCTCCTCTCACTTCTACTTTCCTGATGCTCTATTTGTTGAATCTGAAGCTGAAGCTCTAGAAACAAACTTTCTATTACAGTACATCACTAAAGTACATCAATTCACCACAAAAGTGTGATAAAGAATTCTCATAACTTGTAGAATATGTCTGGGGAAAGAAAAAGAATAAATAAATAATAAAAAAGAGGATAAAAATGTCCCTTCCTTTCAAATGATGATATGCTTACTATGAACTATAACATAGATAACTTACTAATTTATAGATTTTACCAGCCAGTCTACATCTCTAAATTAAGTCAAAATTGAAAGATTACCTCTTAACTCAATCCTCCTACTCTGAAGCAGAATTCTTTTAACTGAAATATCTTGAGTAGTAAGCCTATTACTAAGTAGTTTTTGACACAGAATATCCTGTTATATTCCTGGTGTGCATAATAAAAGTTTCATACAAGATTCTTACAAACAGATGTAGGTCTACAAACCATGTATTTCATACCTCAATACATTCTACAACCTCGTACTATAAAGGATCTACAAAATACAACACTTCCTTGTTTTATGCCCTCTTATTTTCCGTTTAATGCCCTTTGGCTGGTTTATTTTCACCTCTTTAACTTTTTTCCCTCATGGAAATATAACTTTTGATTTATGTCTTTTTTATTTACACCCACTTTTTCAGGAACAAAACTAGGACATAAAACAAGGTCTTGGTGTATACATAATTATATATATGTTTAAGCTAAGCTAGCCAAAGCTCATCATGCCATACTGCATTACTGACCTAAATAATGAGATTCATCCTAAGTAGACACTATGGGCATCAAAGACATGTGACAGTAATTAGTAGACCAAGGCCACACAATCGAAGGTAAAAATGTGCTGATGAAAAGTGCATGGCAATAGATGTGCACTCACATGTCCAAGTGCATGTAGCCAATGCTGCAAGTGAACCTATTTCTTTCCAGTTGGTCACTATGTGGTGTTTAGTAACAACATAAAATAATTCCTCCCATTTTTGGAGGGTGGAGGGGTGGGGGGTTAAACCAGACTGAATGGCACACTTACACTGTCTGTGGAATTGGCAGAAGTTTACTTGATTCTTCTGGCCGCTCCATTACAATCCTGTAACACACAAGTATATCAGTAGTTTATAAACCTTCAGAGCAGTTAAACTCTCAAATGTAATACATCACCCTATGAGGAGAATTAAAGTAGCACTGCTCTTCAGTTCTGTTATGAAAGTATTATACATTTGTCTGCATGACTAAGTCATACGCCAAAACTGTCCTCTGCCAGTTGCGTCACTGGTCTGGTCTGACAGCTAACAGAGACTACTTACATGAATAAATCTTTTAACCAGCACACATATCTTGGGTTTGAGATTCAAGATCTGAAAGTGTTGTTGTTAAATATACTTCAAACTGTCTGAGATGTTAAGTTGTGCTGACTGTCAAATTCTTACCAAGATTCTGGAGGACTACTACTACTACTACTACTGCTGCTGCTGCTGCTGCTGCTGCTACATGACAGCCAATTTTCAGGCCCTAACATCTCAGGACATAGTAAAATCCACTGAAATGTTTGTGACTCTTTACCAGCCACCAGCACAGCACATCATAATAGAAGACTCAGTTCTTCTTTGAACAATCTGACAAATGTTACTTACTGGACATACAATGACTGTCAAAAATGTGCAGATGATTAGTAAGTCCTTTGCACTGTGCCAAGCATCAAGGAATGAAACAACCCAATATATAATTCATGACAAAATTAAAGGCAGATTACACTTCGGAAATGCCTGTATTACCAAAATGAAGTGACAAAATATTGCCCACTTGTATTTAGCATTTTGGATATAACACTGGCAGAATATTT
>Ga0123353_10004248_pt1 | contig 18395 bp, 11 predicted proteins | sample TergutLab28metaG_3_FD_92763 | JGI IMG/M metagenome (GOLD analysis project Ga0123353, IMG submission 92763) | Labiotermes labralis P3 segment gut microbial communities from Petit-Saut dam, French Guiana - Lab288 P3 | ecosystem: Host-associated > Arthropoda: Insects > Digestive system > Gut ... | reverse complement strand
TCAAGGAAACGCTCAAACGTCTTAATTAACGGCAACGCCTCTGCAGTTTAAAAATACGTTCCAACACAAATCTTTTTTTGTAACTTTTTTGTAATTGTATTTATTTGAAAATGATGAGAAACTTAATCCGTACAAAGGCATAAAAATTTTACGGGAGTTGTCCGCTATGGACGCACAGCATAAAGCAAAAACATCGCCGTTTTTTTTAATCAAATTTTTTTCATTATTTTTTATTTTAACAGTGGCCGCGTCGGTTCCCGGCCGCGCCGGCAATTTACCCGACCTTTACAACAAATATTTCGACAGCGCTTGGGCGGCAGACAGCGAAGAGGCGCCTATAAAAATCCGTTGGCAACCGTCGGTCATGCTCGCAAATAAAAATATTTCAAGGCGCGAAGAAGGCCTCGAAATGAAAGGTGTATTACCGGAGCTTACAAGCCTTGCCGGCGCTTTGCAAAAACCTGTCAACGCATTAATAAACGAAGCCGCAGAAAAAAAAATAAAGTCGGCTAAAGAAGCAAAAGCGCGGTCTATCGATTTTGCATACGATGTTTATTCGACGGATAAAATTGTCTCGATAGTCATAAGGGCCACAATAACCAACGCATCGAGCCGCACGGAAGTGGTCAGCGTCAATTTCGACGCCTCATCGGAAAAAGGCAGCTCAATCACCGCCGCCGGCGCCGTAAGCGCAAACGCGGTCCAATTGGCAGACAAGCTCCTTGGCGAACGCATCAGGCGCAACCCGGAAAATTTTACCTACGGTTATACAGCGGATTTAAAGAAGCAAGCGTTTTACATTACAAACAACCATCTTGTTTTTTTGTTTGACGAATACCTGCTTGCTCCCGCTTCGGAAGGGATCATCCCCCTTGAGTTGCGTTTGCGCGACATTACGAGCGTGACCCTTTCAACAGACGATTATTTCATAAAGCCCGGTTATAATGTGCGTATGATTCCGTTGCGCGCTGTGTGCGAAGCCTTGGGGTACAGCCTGGTATGGGACGATTACGGGAACAGAATGTTTGTTATATTGGGAAGCCGTTCCGTCACGGAAGTAGCCGCGGGCGTCAACGTTTTTCCGCGCGACCGAAGGTCGACCCGTACATTGGAAACCGCCCCGGAAATGATAGACGGAAATTTATATGTGCCGGTTTCATTTTTTGACCAAGTTTTAAATTTGACCACTTACAGCATAAGCGAACAGGGAAACATTGTTTTTTCAGCTTACCAGGAATAAAAAAATCCGTATTTTTCATACCTCCTCCGCATAAAATCCCCTATTGATTGATTCGGCTCTTTTAGCCTCTAAACGAATCAAAGGGGATTTTGTGCATTTAAAATTAATCAAAACGTTATTTTAAGTGAATACTTTCTGTGTAAATTGTAACAATTGTTTACAATTATATTTTATTTTGTTATGTTTTTTTAATATAAAATTAATCTTGACTTGCTGATGCCTATATGTTAGAATCAAACGGTGGCAAAAATTTTAACGATTCATCCTTCAAAGCATCCCCGTTTACAAAAATCAAATTATAAAAATCACATTTATCTTAAAAGTTTATATTACTCCGGCACTTAAATATAGAAAGAGACGTACGCGATATTTTTGAGCCGAACAAGGAAGCTAAGCGTAAGCGTACTCAAGCAGTACGCAAGAAGGAAGAAACACCGAAGGTGTTTCTGTGCGATGAGTTGACGAAGTGCGGCGCGAAAATAACCGTACGAAATTGCGATATTTAAGTGCCGGAGTAATAAATGCTCTGCCCAAACGATTTACTCATTATTTCAGGAGAGGTGACTGTTTTGTTTGACAAAAGTGATGTGTTTTTGGTCCGCAGAGACATTCAAAAGATTATCGGGAGCAAAGTAAAACTTGAAACAAACAAGGGAAGGCACAAATCAGTTATAAGCAGAGGCATAGTGGCAAATGTTTATCCAAATATATTCACGGTCCAACTATTTGAAGGCACGGATCCATCACGAAAATTATCGTTCAGCTATACGGATGTTTTAACCAATACAGTCGAAATAACTTTATGCGAATAAAATTACCGCCCCGTAATTTCGGAGTAACCGAAATTACGGGGCTTTTTATTTTAAGGAATTGTTTTTTAGAAGCGAGGTAAACAAAAATGTTTGTATCGAAAAAAAAATTTAACGGCTTGACTGTTAAAATAAACGAAATTGAAAAAAAACTTGAGCATTTAATTTTTATCAATGAAAACGCTGAGCCGTACGGCGCATATTTTTCAGAGCAAAAAAGAACGGAAGCGGTTTACGCTTTAAATTTATGCACTGTTTCGGTTTCACAAATTATTGATTACAACGACATATATATTTTGGAACAGGAACGCGAGATGATTTTAAGCAACATAAATTTACAAAAATTTTTCAAGGACGAATCTTTTTTAAAGGTTTTTACAAAAATATTAAGCATTGTTTCAGATTTAAAGTTAAACGATGCGGACAGGATATATATCGAAAATGAGTACCGCCGCGAAATGCAAAACGCTTTTTGGGAAGCCGTTCCCAACCTTAACTTAATTTTTGCAGGCGGGAATGCGGTTTTTAAAGCCGTGGCGTCGGCAGTGCAAATCGGAATCGGTTATGTTAGCTATATAAAAAATAAAGACAGACATTTGCAATACGGCGAAAAACGAAATATGGAGCTTGACCGCGAAACCGCGGCGTTGCTCGACGGATTGCGCCGCGAACTGTTCGAAGCGGCATGGCGTGTTTCAGCAAAACACAATTTCGACGACGAGTGCCGTTTAACAGAAAAACAGATACGCCATTACAATAAAATCCTGACGGATCCGGATCCGCTCAGACGCTTCGAAAACCTTGAAACGATTACGGATTCGTTTAAAATTTTCCCGCCTTTTTGGTATCACCTCGGAAGCGCGGCGCGCGAAATTTTTTCGTGCGGCAGCGGAATATATTCGCAGCTTAAAGACATGTATAAGGCTAAAGCGCTTGAGGCGTTCCGTAAATTTGAAACCGTTTACATAAAATTTTTGAGGGACGACAGTCAAGCGGCTTTTTGCAGGCTCGAACATATATCGCTGCTCGATATCGTACGCGACAGAGATGAAATCGTTATGCTGCTTAAAAAAATATCCGCCGACTCCGGAAGCAATCCCGACATATGGCAAATTTGCCTGATGGTGCATATGTCGCTTGGCCAGCAAGACGAAACTAAAAATATTTTGAAGCGGCTGATAAACGCCGGCCGGAACTTGGAATTTAACGGGCTTTTGCTGAGCCGAATTTATTACGTTGAAAAAAACGAGTCCGATTACAAACTTTTGGCGAACCGAATTGGCGAATCGAATGTCATGCCTTGGATCGAAGACGAAGCCGAGGCAAACGACGAATATATAAAGAAAAAAAATTCCGTTGTCACGTCTCGGTTCAAATTTTTTCTTGGCGCCTGCATCGGATCCGAACTAAAAAAAATCGCAGCATGTTTCGGCTGCGAACGTGAACACGGCATATACAGCCCGCATAAGAACAGTTACGACATGATCGTTTGCTTCGTTAAAAATAATTTCGAAAAAGACATCGCGTCTGCTCTCAACAGTTTGTTTTGCGAAGTCGGCAATATGCCGGTTTTCGGAAGCGAAAAGCAGCGCGAGGCAACGCTTCGCAAAATTACGTCTGATTTTTCCGAAGGCTTCGAAAATTTGCGGACAGCCGCAGCCGAAGTAAAATCGTTATTTACATCAAGCAGCGGCACTAAAATCAAGCTTCACGCAAACAGAAAAGAACATCACGATAATTTGACGGCAAGAAAAAAAATCGAAGAGATATTATTGTTAACCGAGCGTTTTTTTTCCGACCTGGGCGAAGCCTTGTCAAAACGTTTCAGCGAATGCATAAACTCCACGCAGGCCGCGGCAAACGCCGAATCGATAATCCGCGCGCTCGACGCATGGCATTCGGCCCGCGGAGTGCCTGTCCCGGAATTTGAAAACATACATGACTTGCATATATAAGAGCTTTTATAAACTCCCTGCATAAATAACATTGACGGTGTTTCTTCCTTGCACAGAAACACCGAAGGTGTTTCTTCCTCTCGATTTACCGCTGTAAAAATGCGCGGCAAGAATCGGGGGGTTTTTTTTATTTATTCGAAAAACATTTTCTTTTGATAATTTTTCCCGCGCACAATATTCCCGCAGACATAATTAAAATTAACATGCGTATATCGATGTTTCCCGTTTCGGGGTTGTGTTTGATGACGCTCAACGGAATGCCGTGCTCGTCCGTTTCAAACCACTCGTATATGTGTCCGTGCTCGTCGTAAACGGGCGTAAAATATCCGATTGCCGTTTTTGTCGGGTCAAAAAATAAAAACACGTCATGGTATTCGGTTTCTTCGTAATATAGCGGATCATGGCCGATGCCGGTCAGTTTGACCGTACCCGGAGTAATGGGTTCGCCGGGCGGAGGCATATAGTCCGGCAGCAGGGCCGACGGAGCGACAAGAGTCAGCGGCGTGTTTACATCAGGAAGAGGATAATAAGGAACAGGTGACGGCGACGGAGTAGGCGAAGGTGAAGGTGAAGGAGACGGAGACGGCGCTTGCGTCGGTGTATATGTAGGCGTCGGTGTAGGTAAAGAAATTGGTGGCGGCGTCGGCGAAGGTGAAGGCAGCGGTGTAGGCGAAGTTGTTGGCGAAGGCACCGTCGTCGGCGAAGACACAGGTGTAGGAGAAACTGTAGGCGAAGGAGACGGAGCTTGCGTCGGTGTAGGCGAAGCTGTTGGAGAAGGTGTAGGTGTAACTGTTGGCGAAGGAGACGGCGCTTGCGTCGGTGTAGAAGTAGGCGTTGGTGTAGGTGTAGGCGTCGGCGAAGGAGTCGGCGTAGATGTCGGCACAGGCGACGGCGTCGGCGATACGCCGGGCGGAAGCGTGGGTTCCGGCGTAGGCAATTTGTCGTTTTCAAACGTAACGGTAAAGCCCTGTACATTTGTCGAATTAACCGTAAATTCTTTGTAATGATCCGCATTCGTATTTAAAACGTAACCGTCGGGCGCTTTCACTTCGTACAGGCGGTATTCGCCCGCCCCCAACCTGCCCAAAAATGCTTTGCCGTCAGCTTCCGTTACAATACCGGTTATATAGTCAACAGTGCCGGTTTTGTCTGTAAGCTTAAATTCCGCATTTTTAAGAGCCGTTTTTGAATCTGAGTCCAGCTTTTCAACATAAACCGGAGCACGAACCCCGCTTCCGCTTCCCGAAACAACCGTCCAGTTGTTGGCTACCTTTCGCTCTACTTCTTCGCTAACAAAAAGGCTGCCGCTTAACGACGCTTTGTTGCTCACTTCGTACATATTGGACGCATTGCGCTCCACGGCGTCGTCGTCCACTTTTGATGTGTAAGCAAGCATGTGCATCGAATTGAAACTGTATCCATCCAAAAACATAACGGTCAAGGTTGTTTCGCCTGTTGCCGGGTTATAAAATACATTTATTGTATAATCGATGTCTTTTACCGGCTGCAAGGCATCTAAACCGCCGTTATTTTTTAGTCTGCTTACAACGACGGTCGATGCTTCCAATAACTGCCCTTTGCCGAGCTTGTCGATAATAACGGCGCTTTTTATATCATATTCGGCAGCGTTTACCGTAAGAGACCAATTTATGGTTTTGTCGCTTCCCAATACGGAGTCTTTTTTTATCATTTCCGTAGACAAGCCAACGGCTCCTCCGCTGAATTGTCCTCCGGTAAATTCGCCCGCGCGCAAAAAAGCGTAATTGTAATAATTTTCAATAGGCTGACCGGCGCGGTATGTGCTGTAGCTTATTTCCACTTCCCTATCGTTAATATTTGCAAGCTCCAAAGTAAAACCCTTTTTATCTTCGCTCTCTTCAAACCTGACGACAACCACGTCCGGCGGTATTATCTCAAGACTGTCCATATCGAGTATCTGCAACTGATTTGTGGAAGACAATCTCCAATGATCTTCAAGGATCACATTTTCGGTAACATCGACTGTATCAGTATGGTTGAACACTATTTTCCAATTAAGTTTGCCGTTCGCATACGTTCCGGTTTTATACGCGGTATTCCAAAAATTGGTGTCCTTCACATTAGCGGCGGATTTCGGGCTGCCGATCAATCCCACCTCGCCTCCGTTTGTGCTTGCGTATACAGAAGCGGTATTTTCAAAATTAATTGCATTTCCGCTTTTGTTTTCATAAAGAGTATTGTATGCAACAACCAATGACTGATCACTGACCAGCACATCCGAAGTAAAATTAATTCCGAATCCGTCCGAACCGTTATTGGAAACCGTGTACCCGTTTGAAACCGCTCCTTTTACAAGCGTTGTATTCCCGAGCTTGACGGTGAGAGAATCTTCAATGAGCGTCATTTCGGTTTTTAACGGACAGTCAAACAAATCTGCAATCGAAATATTTGCAAACGCACTCCCCCTCGGGTTAACCGTAATCGTCCAGGGTATCGTCCTTGTGCTTGCGTCTGCGGCGCCGGCTGTTTTTTCGATGCCGTTGTTGCTCGAGGACGCGCTGCCGCGATGCTCGTTTCCGTTTACGATCATGTAATTGATCCAATAATATGAACTGTTGTTGAAATAACTTGTGCCTGTCACTTCCGTATTAAACTGGATGTTAAATTCGTAGTAATTATTGCTTGCGTCCTTCAACGCGCTTTCGGCAATGGTCAAAGTAAACCCGCCGTTATCGCCGCTTATCCATTCGCTGACTACAAAATCTGTCCCGTAGTTTTCCGGGGCGATGCGGTTCCAGGAACTGTTTTTTATTCGCCGTTCAATTACAAAATCGATTGCCGAAATATTGCCCGCCTCATAAAAATTAAACTCGCTTTGATTTTTATCTCTAATTTCATCTTTAATAACAATGCCGCCCTTTACGGGTACATTGCTTGAGTTTACGGACATAGACCATCTTATGAATGCAGGCTTGTCTGCCGGTTGGTGTAAAGTGCCGTATTTATCAATAATTATTTCTTCTGGCGGCGGAATTTCGATAATTATGTGAGCTTCGGAAATATTCCCGCCCGACGCGGCCGTATTGCCGTATTTCAATTCGCTTCCCTTATCCGCCGGAATTGTGTCGTATTTAATGCGGTAAGCTTTTCTGCTTATGTCGTCAAAAGCTACGGTCATGGTCTGCCCGTTTGGCGCAACCGAAACGGAATACCCCGCCGTTATTTGCGTCTCTTTGAGTACCCCTTCCTTTTCCGAATTATTTTTTACGTCGACTTCCAACTGAAATATTTTTACGCTTCCCGGATCTATGCTGTGCCCGGCGTTTCCCGCGCCTGCCGCCGTCAATGTGTCTAAAACGGTGTTTGACGGGCTTGCATCCAACAATGTGTTTACGTCAATTTGCCAATGGATTTTTTCAACATGACCGGGGCTGCCTGCATAAGCCGGCTCTGCGCTGCTTTTGATTAGCGGGGAGCCGCCGCCCGCGGTTCTGGCGTAATAAAAAGTAAATTCGAATTCTTCGTAAAAAAAACTAACGGTTTGCTTAACATCATTAATGAATCCGTAATCGATATAGGTTTCAATTGAGATTGTTCCTTCTATTAACATGTCGCCCGTCAGCCTGTTATTGAACACCATGCGCAGGCAGCCGTCCGTGCCCCCGTAGCCGATAATAAAAACACCGATTTCTTCGCCGTCGCAATATATCTTGCCGTTAAGCCCCGACGATCCGTAATCGATGTTAACCGGCAGCGTGCCGGGCTCCCATAATTGAATTAACGCGTAGTCGCCGTCGTTCACGGTGATCACATCGTCATGAAGCTTCCATTTGAAGTCCATAAAAAACATGTCGCCGTTTTTAAAATCTATTTCGCTTCCCGGCTGAACAACGGCTCCGTTATGCCTTAACTCAACTCCTTTTATTACCGCCGCAACCTGTTGCCCGTCATCTGCGGAAACAAACGAAAAAATATTGATGTTTGCCAACAAGCAGGCTGTTAAAACCAAAGCGATTAGTTTTCGCGCCAAACTGCTCCGCGCCGAATTGATATTGGGTTTCATTTCATCGCTTCCTTTTTTAATGAACTGTATGTAATGGTTAAACAAATGTAATACATTGCAATAATTTGTCAATCCCCAAATGATTTGAATTTTTTTGCCAAAAAAATATTCTGAATTTCTTTGTAAAAAATTTTTTTGTAATAATTTTGTCATAATTCATACTGTTGCATAATTATTCATTATCTGTTAATATTGCTGCATATATATTCACAAATTTAGAGAGGTACACAAAATGGACGTGTTTATTGACGGGTCTTTCGGCACTACCGGTTTGAGCATAGAGCGGCGGCTTTTAAATATACCCGGCGTCAATTTGATAAAACCGGACGAAAAATTACGCAAGGACAAAAAAATAAAACTCGACTTATCAAACAATGCCGATGTAGTTTTTTTGTGCCTGCCAGACGACGCGGCACGCGAAGCAGCCGAGCTTATCCAAAATCCTGACACGGTCGTGATCGACGCGTCCACAGCCCACCGAACGTCTCCGGATTGGGCATACGGCTTTCCGGAGCTTTCGGAAAAACATGCGGCGGCTGTAAGCAAATTCAACAGAATATCGGTTCCCGGATGCCATGCATCGGGTTTTTGCGCTCTTATATATCCGCTCGTTGTAAACGGTTTGATCGGAAAGGAAGCCCGTTTGTTTTGCACTTCTGTTACGGGTTACAGCGGAGGCGGCAAAAAAATGATTGCCGAGTACGAAAGCGGCAATCCTTCGGGCGGAACGGTGCGGGCCTATTCATTGGGCGCGCCGCATAAACATTTGCCGGAAATGACACATGTATGCGGTTTGCAAAATCCGCCGCTTTTTTTACCCGTCGTAACCGGAGTGCGTCAGGGTATGATCACAAGCGTGCCGGTCGAAATTAATGCGAATATGGTTTGGGAGTGTCTGCAAAAACATTATTCCAAAACAAGAACCCTGAAGGTTATGCCGTTCGGAGAACCGTCTTCCCTTGATCTCGAAGGCACAGCCGGCGACGGAATGGAAATTTACGTCTACGGAGACGAAAAACAGGCTTTAATGTCCGCGCGTTTTGACAATCTTGGAAAAGGGTCTGGCGGCGCGGCGGTACAGTGCATGAAAATAAGAAAAAAAATAACGGAGGATAAATGATGACGCTTAAAAAAATTTCGGGCGGAGTTACCGCGCCAAAAGGATTTAAGGCTGCGGGTGTGCATTGCGGCATTCGGAAAAACAGCGAAAAAATGGACTTGGCTTTAATTTTGGCGGACGAGCCTTGTGCGGCGGCCGTGACCTACACAAAAAATCTCGTTAAAGCCGCTCCCGTTCATTTAACAAAAATAAATATGGCAAAAAACAACGGCTATGCCCGCGCCGTATTTGCCAACAGCGGCAACGCCAACGCATGCGCGCTTAACGATACGGAAAACGCAATCGCCATGTGCGCCGCGCTTGCCGAAGCCGCCGGAATAAAAACAGAAGAAATAATCGTAAATTCGACGGGAGTAATCGGACAGGAGCTTCCAATCGAAAAAATAAAAGCGGCGGCGCCAAAAATTGTCGCGTCATTAAATGCCGACGGCGGAAGCGAAGCGGCTGCGGCAATCATGACCACAGACCTTACAAAAAAAGAAATTGCGATATCATTCGAGCTCTGCGGAAAAACTGTACGCATAGGCGCGATGGCAAAGGGCAGCGGTATGATTGCGCCAAACATGGCCACCATGCTCGCGTTTGTCACTACAGACTGTTCAATTTCGCCTAAAATGCTTTCCTGCGCCCTGAGCGATTCCGTTAAACGATCCTATAACCGCATAAGCGTGGACGGCGACGTCTCGACCAACGACATGGCGGCGGTCTTGGCTTCCGGAGCGGCAAAAAACGAAATGATTGTTTCGGAATGTGAAAATTATAAAAAATTTTGTTTCGCGCTCGATCATGTAAACAAATATTTGGCAATCGAAATAGCCCGCGACGGCGAAGGCGCAAAAAAGTTGATCACTTGCCGCGTTACCGGCGCGGCAAACGATACGGCGGCGGAAATCCTTTCGATGAGCGTAATAAATTCTTCGCTGGTCAAAACAATGATGGCGGGAGCAGACGCAAATTTCGGGCGCGTGCTTTGCGCGATGGGCTATTCCGGGGCGTCGTTTGACACGTCAAAAGCGGACATAAAATTTTCTTCGCAGGCGGGGGAAATCTTGGTTTGCAAAAACGGAAAAGGGCTCGCGTTCGACGAAACGCTTGCCAAAGATGTTTTAACGAGCGGCGAAATCACAATCGGCTGCTCGCTTGGCGACGGCGAAGGCGAGGCGGAGGCGTTCGGATGCGACTTAACCGCCGAGTACGTTAAAATAAACGGAGACTACCGCTCATGAACCGCGCCGCGGTTTTGTCAGAGGCGCTGCCTTACATCAGACAGTTCAGCAAAAAAACAATCGTGGTCAAATATGGCGGCGCAGCCATGACCGACGAAAAATTAAAGGACGCGGTCATTTCAGACATCGTTTTGCTTTCGCTCGCATCCATCCGCGTTGCCGTTGTACACGGAGGCGGCCCGGAAATAAACGAGCTGCTCAGCAAAACGGGCAAAGTGCCTAAGTTTATAGACGGCCTCCGCTATACGGACGAAGAGACGATGGACATTGTCCAAATGGTTCTCGCGGGCAAGATCGGCAAGGATCTTGCGGCGCTCGTGCATAAGCACGGCGGCAAAGCGGTGAGTTTTTGCGGCGTTGACGGAGCGATGCTGACCGCAAAAAAAATGCAGGGAAAAGCGGATTACGGTTTAGTCGGCGAAATTACCCATGTAGATCCGTCGCTGATAAACGTCGCATTAGATAACGGCTACATACCCATAATTTCTACGATAGCCGCGGGCGACGCTTCAATGTACAACATTAACGCGGACACGGCGGCGGGCGAAATCGCGGCGGCGCTGGGAGCCGAAAAATTAATTCTTTTAACCGATGTCGCGGGCATCCTGACCGATCCGTCGGACGAAAAAACATTGGTGGGAAAGATCGCGCTTTCGGAAGTGCCGCTGTACATAAAAAGCGGAGCGGTAAGCGGCGGAATGATCCCGAAAATTGAATGCTGCGTAAACACGATACGCAGGGGCGTAAAAAGCGCCCACATATTAGACGGCAGACGCCCTCATTCGTTGTTGGAAGAAATGCTCACCGACGGCGGCGTGGGCACGATGATAATATAAACGGAGGAAAAAAATATGCTGATGGACACTTACAACCGCTATCCCGTGACGTTCGTGCGGGGCGAAGGCAGCCGCCTGATTGACGAAAAAGGCAAATCATATCTCGATTTTGCCACGGGCATCGGAGTTTCGTCCGTGGGCCACGCGCATCCCGACTGGCTTGCGGCGATATACGGACAGGCATCGCAGCTGTGCCATGTTTCAAATCTTTATCATACGAAACCGGCGGCGGAGCTCGCAAAAAAAATTGCGGATATTTCCGGATTGGTTAACGTTTTCTTTTCAAATTCCGGCGCGGAAGCTAACGAAGGCATGATTAAAATGGCGAGAAAGTATTCGCTGGATAATTTCGGCGAAAACCGCGCGGCAATCGTCACGCTGAAAAACAGTTTTCACGGGCGCACCATTACGACCCTTTCGGCCACCGGTCAAGACGTTTTCCATAAAAATTATTTTCCGTTTACAGACGGCTTTTTAAACGCGCCGGCCGCGGACGCGGACGCGCTCGCGTCAATGAAAGACTGCGCGGCCCAAAACGCAGGCAAAATATGTGCCGTGCTTGTCGAAGCCGTACAGGGCGAAGGTGGGGTCATACCGTTTGACGAAAAATATTTGCTTGACGTTGCGGATATTTGCAGGGCAAACGATTGGCTTTTGCTGTTCGACGAGGTTCAAACGGGCATAGGCCGAACCGGGACGTGGTTTTCATATCAGTCTGTCAAAGGGCTTTTACCGGACGGCGTAAGTTTCGCCAAGGGAATCGCGGGAGGCTTGCCGCTCGGCGGTTTTATCGCGGGATCCCGCTGCGCCGGCACGCTGCGCCACGGCGACCATGCTTCAACGTTTGGAGGCAACCCTGTCAATTGCGCGGCGGCGCTTGCTGTTTTAAAAATTATCGAAGCCGAATTGCCTACAATAAACGAGCGGGGTGAAATGCTCCGCAGAGGATTGGCAAGCATAAACGGATTTACCGACGCGAGGGGCAAGGGATTAATGGTCGGCGCGACTATAGGCGAAAGCATCGGCTCCGCGCGCGAGGCAACGGAAAAGCTGCTCGAAAACGGACTGACCGCGCTTACCGCCGGCGGAAACTCCCTGCGGCTTATGCCGCCGCTTACGGTAACCGCTGCGGAAATAAACGAAGGCATCGAAATAATAAGGAAGGTGTTCGCTTGAAACATTTGTTGAAAATGGCGGACTTGAGCCGCGAAGAAATATATAAAATTTTGGACCTTGCAGACCAAATGAAATACAACCAAAAAAACGGGAGGCCGCACGCTCTTCTCGAAGGCAAGAGCCTTGCGATGATTTTTGCGAAATCTTCGACCCGGACGCGCGTTTCATTTGAAGTTGGAATGTGGCAGCTCGGCGGGCATGCGTTGTTTATGCTGCAGGAAGATATGCAGCATAAACGCGGCGAGAGCATAGAAGACACCGCGAACGTGCTTTCGCGCTATGTGGACGGGATCATGATACGAACATACAGCCAAAAGGAAGTTGAGGAGCTGGCACGGTATTCCAAAGTGCCAGTAATAAACGGGCTTACCGATTATTCGCATCCCTGCCAAACGCTTGCCGACTTGATGACAATGCGCGAGTACCTCGCCTCGCTCGAAGGCCGAACGGCTGCGTATATCGGGGACGGCAACAATGTTTGCAACTCACTGATAGTAGGCGCGGTAAAATGCGGAATGAAAATAAGGGTTGCGCATCCGCCGGGCTACGCCCCGCACGAAGACGCGGTACGCCTGGCGGGCGGCGCGCTCACCCTGACGCACGACCCGCGTGAAGCGGCGGCGGGCGCGGACGTTGTTTACACAGACGTATGGACAAGCATGGGACAGGACGCGGAAAAAATCGAACGGCTCAAAGCCTTTGCGGGTTATCAGGTTAACGAGGACATTATGAAGCTCGCGGCGCCCGGCGCGATTGTCCAGCATGATTTGCCGGCGCATAAAGGCGAAGAAATTTCTGAGGAGACTTTTAAAAAACACGAGAACGAAATTTACGACGAAGCCGAAAACCGTTTGCATGTGCAAAAATCCGTCATGGTTTTATTGATGGGAAAAAAATAAATTTTAAACCGCAGCAAAAATCCGCAAAAATAATTTGCGGATTTTTTTTTGCGTAAAAATAAATTTATCGAAAAACAATCGCGTAGTTCATACGAAAAAATTTGCGGCAGTAAATTTTTTTTAATTTATTAAAAACGTTTTTAATTTTTTTTACGAATTTTTTTCCGCAGACACTGTTTCGCCGTGTTTTGTATTTATTTATATTTTTTTTTAACGGAATCGATTATCTTTAGCACATTATTTATGCTATATAAACATTACAGTAGCAAAACTAAATATCTTATGGTATATATGTACAAATATTACCCGAACGAAAAGAGGATACGTCTTGCAAAAAACTATTTTTGTCGTCGATGACAGCCTTACAAATCTTTCGATGGCAGAAGAAGCGTTAGAGAAGCACTACAGGGTGATAACGCTGTTGTCTGTAGAAAAAATGCACGAAGCCCTAAAAAATCTTACGCCCGACCTCATTCTCTTAGACATAGCAATGCCGGGCATGAGCGGATTCGATGCAATGAAACATTTGAAGTCCGACAGAAAATATTCGGACATACCCGTAATCTTTTTAACGGCGCTTACCGACTCGCACAACGAAGCGCTCGGTATAGAACTGGGCGCGGTAGACTTTATAACAAAACCGTTTTCCGAAACGGTTTTGCTTAACCGCATCCGCAACCATATCCAAATCGACGAAATCATCCGCAAAAGAACGGAACAGCTCGTCCGTTTAAAAAACGGCATCGTATTCACAATGGCGGACATAGTCGAGCGCAGAGACAAAAACACCGGCGGCCATGTAGACCGAACGTCTTCGTATACTCGTATCCTGCTCGAATCAATGAAAAAATTCGGCGTTTACGTGGACGAGATAATCAACTGGGATCCCGATTTGTTTATTACGTCCGCGCAGCTGCACGACGTCGGAAAAATAAATATTTCAGACGTCATCTTAAACAAAACCGGCCCCTTGACCGAAAGTGAATTCGAGCTTGTCAAAACCCATACCACCGAAGGCGAAAACATCATAGAGCAGACAATTACCCGCACGGGCGAAGCGGATTTTCTGCAGAGCGCGAAGCTGATGGCCGCGCACCACCACGAACGCTGGGACGGCGCAGGATACCCCAACGGTCTTAAAGGCGAGGACATCCCTCTTCACGGGAGAATAATGGCGATAGTCGACGTATATGACGCGCTCGTATCAGAACGCACATACAAAAAGGCATACACACACGAAACAGCCGTAACGATAATAAAAAACGAAGCGGGAAAACATTTTGATCCGCTTATAACGGGCGTTTTTTGCGAGATAAACTCCCAATTTGCGGAAATAAGGTAAGGATGCCCTATGTCTGTCCGCATTAGGACAATTACAGCCATTGTCCTGACCAATATGCTGATTATCACTTTCAGTGTTTTAGCCGGCATTATTAACGTCGGCAACAGCATAAACAGATCGCAGGAAATTGATCTGGAGTTGGTCGCGCATATAGCAGATCATTTTATTAGCAGCGAAATAAACGTGCTTAAGTTAAAAGCCGTAAACATAGCTCAGGTTCTTTTACTGCAGTATGAAACCGGCCGCGAGAGCATGTTCGGCGACTTATCCGAACAGCATCCGGAATTTATCGGCGCCGCTGTTTTTAATACCGAAAAAGAAACCTTCGCTAAGACCGGGATTTATCCGGCTGCTGCCGACACGCTGCTTAATTTGCATATAAAACAGGCATTTGACGGACGCACGATGCTGTCCACTACAATGAGGCACGAAACGGGAAAGCTTGTTTTTTACCTGAGCACTCCCATGGGCGATACCGACGGCCACATTTTGGTACTGACAATAGACGGAATGTATTTTTCAGAACTCGTTTCGGCGTTTGAAATATGGAAGACCGGGCATATTTTTATTGACGACGCAGACGGCTACATCATAGCGAACATGCGTGAGTCATGGGTTCAAAACAGGGTCAACCTGCTTGAAGAAGCGGTGATCGACCCCAATAAAGAAAGCATCGCAAGGGCCGAAGTGATAGGACGCGCACAACGAGGCGAAACGGGAACGGGGCGCTTTACCGTAGAAGGGATGCCGCGCCTCTGCGCTTTCAGACCGATAAGCGGTTCTGATGAAGATTGGTTTTTGGGCGTAATCGCACCGCTGCACGAAAGCCCGTTCCGAGACGTAAACCGAGCGCTGATATTCGCCGGCTTTGTCGGAATTATACTGGGTACCGCCGCAGCCATAGTGGCGGCAAACTTTATAAAAAAACCCTATGAAGAAGCCGCGGCGTTAAAAGAAGCGGCGGAGATCAACTCAAAATACAAAAGCGAATTTATAGCCGGCATGAGCCACGAAATACGAACGCCCATGAACGTTATCTTAGGCGTCACAGAAATATTGGTGCAGGACGACAAGCTCGACAAAAATGTGGCGGAAGGGCTTAACAAAATTATAGTTTCGGGCGACATGCTGTTAAACATCATAAACGACATACTTGATCTTTCAAAAATTGAGGCCGGAAAACTCGAGCTGGTAAACGAAAAATACGACACGGCAAGCCTTATAAACGACACCGTATCGCTTAACATGATCCGCTTCGGCAGCAAGCCGATAGTGTTCAAACTTTTCGTCGACGAAAAAATGCCATCCACATTGATAGGCGACGAACTCCGCATCAAACAAATTTTAAACAATCTGCTTTCAAACGCATTTAAATACACAGATTCGGGCACGGTAACGCTTAAATTTTTAACAAACGTCGACCACGGAAAAAATATGCTTGTTTTTACGGTGAGCGATACCGGCCAAGGCATGACGGAAGAGCAGGTCGCTTCGCTGTTTGACGAATACACCCGCTTTAATTTAAGCGCGAACCGCACAACAGAAGGCACGGGTCTCGGCATGAGCATAACCCAAAACCTTCTGCAGCTTATGGGCGGTTCTATTGCCGTCAAGAGCGAGCCGGGCAAAGGTTCGGTTTTTACGGTAAAGATTCCGCAGGAAGTAAGCGGAGAAGAAACATTGGGCGCGAACATGGCGGAAGCCTTGCAAAATTTCCAAATGAGCGACGCCAAATTAATTAACAAATCTCAAATTGTGTACGAGTCGATGCCCTACGGCAAGATTTTGGTAGTGGACGACGCGGAGTCAAATCTCTACATAACGAGAGGCCTTCTCGCGCCGTACCGTATAAACGTCGAGACGGTCACAAGCGGGTATCAAGCGATCGATAAAATCAACGCCGGCTATTTGTACGACATAATTTTTATGGACCACATGATGCCCAATATGGACGGTATGGAAACCACGCGCATCATAAGGAAGCTGGGCTATAAGCGTCCCATCGTCGCGCTTACCGCAAACGCTGTAGCAGGCCAAATGAATGTTTTTTTGTCGAACGGCTTTAACGATTTTATATCAAAACCGGTCGACGTCCGCCGTTTAAACACAGTTTTGAAAAAATTTGTGCGCGACACGCAGCCGCCCGACGTTTTAAACGCGGTACGCAAGCAGCAAACGGAAATACCAAAAACAGCCGCAGACAAACCGCTTGCTTCCGTGACGCCGCAGCTTGCCGAATTTTTTTACCGCGACGCTTTAAAAGCTTCGGCGGTTTTGCGCGACATGGCGGACAAACACGGAAATTATACCGACAAAGACGTTCTGCTTTTTACCACGGTTATTCACGCAATGAAAAACGCGCTGCTCCATGTGGGCGAAAATGCGCTTTCGGCGGCAGCCAAAGAACTCGAGCAAGCTGGCAATAAAAACGACGCAGGATTTTTGTCTGCGGGCATCCCGGCGTTTTTAAACAGTCTGCAAACGGTAATGGATAAATACGCTCCGGAAAAAGAGGACGGGTTAAATCTAAGCAAAACCGGAGAAAACTATATATTTTTAAAAGAAAAGCTCGCGTTGATAATTGAAGCTTGCAACACATACGATAAAAAAACGGCTAAGGACACGATAGTGGAGTTGAGGCAATTTACTTGGCCGCACGCGGTAAAAGGACCGCTCGGATTGATGGCGGAACAGCTTTTAAGCGGCGATTACCGCGAAGTGGCGGAAGAGGCGGAAAAATTAAGAAAAATGGCAGAAAGGATAACGGCAAATGACGGGATATGATTTGGAAATCCATCATGAGGCTTACATAAACGCTATTCAAAAAGCCATAGAAATATTATTGCTTTCGCGCGGCAGCAGCGCTATAGACGACGCCCTGGAAATGAGCCTGCGCGCCGTTGCCGAAACAGCTGATCTTGACCGCATCGTTATATACCGGATTGTGGACGTGGACGCCTCCAAACGTTTCGGCCAGCTTTACCGCTGGGACCGAAACAAGAACGGCTTGGGGCCCGCCGACGATTTTTTGAAGATACTTACAAATGTTCCGGTTATAGAAAACTGGCTTTCTATATTAATAAAAGGAAACATCATAAATACGTACGCAAGCGTGGCGAGCGCCGATGAAGCCGCGCTTTTTAGAGCGTACAACATCAAGTCCTATTTAATGATTCCGGTTTTTATTGACGGCGTCCCTTGGGGCGGCGTTTCATTTCAAGATTTTACCGGAGAGCGTCTTTTCGACAGCGGCAGCATCGGACTGCTCGGCGCGGCGGCGCGCCTGTACATCAACGCGGTAATACGAAGCGACTCATACCAAAGCGGGCTTAAAGCGGCCCAAACGGTAAAGCTTCGCGAAACGATGCTCGACACTTTAAACAAGGCAGCCATACTTTTTTTGTCGCGCCATTCGGAATCGTTCGAAGACATGATGACCGCGGGAATTAAACTGATCGCCGACGTTTTAGAAATCGACAGGATTTCGCTTTGGCGCAACAGCACACAGGACGACGAGCTTCACGCCTCGCAGGTGTACAAATGGGACAGGGGCACGGACAACATGGACGCGCCGCTGCACAACCTTTATCATTTGTCTTACGCAAAAATAATACCGAGATGGGAAAACTTTTTTTCAAGCGGCGACTCAATCAACAGTCCTGTCAGCCTGCTGCCGGAGTCTTCCCTGTTAAAACCATACGGCGTCATATCCCTGTTTGCCACACCGGTTTATATAAACAGCATGTTTTG
>Ga0123353_10004247_pt1 | contig 18401 bp, 16 predicted proteins | sample TergutLab28metaG_3_FD_92763 | JGI IMG/M metagenome (GOLD analysis project Ga0123353, IMG submission 92763) | Labiotermes labralis P3 segment gut microbial communities from Petit-Saut dam, French Guiana - Lab288 P3 | ecosystem: Host-associated > Arthropoda: Insects > Digestive system > Gut ... | reverse complement strand
CATCGGCAGCCGGAGGTAATCTGTACAGCCACTTCTCACGCAACCATCTGGTTCGGGTCGACAATAAAGACTTGCATGATGTGTACATACACGCTCTTGGCACACCCAGCTCACTCCATTCGAAGGGTGTAACGCAGGAAGATATCGATATCTACGAAGCCGGCGGCGACATAACGATCTATCTGATAGCAAGCACCGCGGATGATACCCAAGCTCAGGAAAGAGCCGATATCCATGGTGTAAGAACAGCCGATGGCAAGAGCCACCATTTCGATTTTGACCTCTCGGCATATAAAAGCGCGATTGACAAGGATGGCGACACTGAGTACCAGGGAACAAAACTCGACGAGTTAAACGGCCTTGTTAAGGTTCATCTATTATTGGATGCTGAACACAGGGGGCACAGTGATTATGCCGTATACCGGCATCACAGTGGTTTAGTTGAAAAAATCCTTGAAGGATATGAAAACAGAAATGCCGATAGCGAATACTTTGAAATGAGCCCCGACGGAACTGAGATCATCCTCTTCGTTAAAAAGTTTTCAGTCTACGCGGTCGCATACGTCCGGTCGACAAACCTAAACGGCCAGCCCGCGACAGATACCGATTCCGCATCTTTACCCAGACTTCAACCTGCAATCGACCCTGAACTGCTGAACACAATAGATCACTTTGCCTATATAATCGGCCATCCCGACGGTCGCATAGGGCCCGAAGATATGCTGACCCGCGAGGAAGCTGCCACGATCTTCTTCAGGTTGCTGAAAGACGATGTCAGAGGAGATAACTTAACATCAGATAATGATTTCTCGGATATGAAGGATACTCTGTGGTCGAACATAGCCATCTCTACCCTGGCAAAGACCGGCATAATACTTGGTTATCCGGATGGAAGCTACGGGCCGGGGGATAACATCACCAGAGCGGAGTTCGTGACGATAGTGACACGGTTCTTCAGCTACGATGATGTAAGCCACGTGATGCCATACAGTGATGTAGCGGCCGATCATTGGGCTGCAAGATACATCATGCGTGCCCATTACGCTGGCCTGATCATTGGCGATCCAGGAGGAGCCTTCCGTCCGGACGAACCAATCAGCCGCGCCGAAGCTATAGCGATCATCAACAGATTGCTCAACCGGCATGTGGAAACGATCGATGATATGTTGCCTGACATGAAAAAATGGGTCGACAACGCCGACCCGGGCATTTGGTATTATTACGAAGTGCAGGAAGCCTCAAACTCGCACGATTATGTGCGAAAAGCTGACGGCTGGTGCGAAAAATGGGAAGCCATTCTGCCCAACAGGGATTGGCGCGTGTTAGAACAGATAATAGAGCAGATATAATGATATAGTACAGATCAATAACATAATAATATCAAATCTAATGCCGCCTGAAGCAGTTGTTTCGGGCGGTATTCTCTACTTTTTTGTCGCAGTTATATTCATAATTGTCACATAAATCATATACTAAATGTTACATTTTAAACGTTTTGTAACGAAAATGATGTAAAAAGTGACACTTATGTAACAATTGCGGCGTATACTGAGGCTAATAAATCCGAAAGCGCAAGGAATCACGATAAAGCAGGAGGCAAGACAATGAAGTACGGTAAAAAAATCCTAACGCTAATACTGGCCGCGGCGATGATTGCAACCTTTACAATTCACGTGACAGCTTATGACACAGGTGCTGACGACCCCACCCTGATGGTAAAAGTCGGAGACGAGCCCATTGCGAAATGGCTTGCTGATAACGGTTACAAATTCGGCGTACTGAGCGGGACAGTGTTTGAACTCTACAACTCCGACGCAGCCGGGAATAATTATGGAACAACAGGCATCACCGGTACAATCGGCTCGGACAGCATGGTAACCTTCAAGGGAATAGTCGCTCCCGGTTATTATCTCGTGCGCGAAGAACTCGGCGCCAAAGCCGCGGAGATATTTGAGGAGCCTGACGAACAGCTCATACTCTTCCGTTTTGAGTCGACCGGCAGTGATCCCCAGTTTTTTGATCTGGGCGCCGCTTACACCATCGTCAACGGTTATGGTTCAGGTTATGTACTTGGTTACACTGGACTAAACAACACAGGCGATATTTTCCCGATAGCGGTACAAAGCACAACCTCAGGCACGGTCTACCCGTCATTCTGCGCCCATGCAGGCTCCACAGCATTCGCGGGGCTGAGTGGTCTTGGCTGCAGTGGCTATTTGGTCGCAGGGCCAGGTTACCTGACAACTGTTGAAGGCGAAAACGTATATTACAGTGATTTCGTATCAGCCTATAATTACCTTATCGATAACTATAGGTATCTCGGAGATTTGAACGATCTCAGGGCTGTAACTCAGATACTCACCTGGTCGCTGCTCGGCTTCATTCAAATCCACTCTGAAGGTTTTGATGGAATCAACTGGGACTTGATAGAAGCAGGCAACAGTGCAGTAAAAGGAGTGCCCGACGCGAAAGCGATCGTTGAGGATGTTATGGCAAACTACAGCGGTTACACAGGAACCGGCGCCATTGCCGACGTGATTTATCTGTACTGCGAGCAAGGCCATGACGCAAAACACTGCCAGCCTCAACTGGTTCCGATATACAACGGTGTTAACGGCGGAGAGTTCATAGTGGAAGGCATATTCATCAACACACCCAAGCTGACCGAGCCCACGACCGAACCCACGACCGAGCCCACGACCGAGCCCACGACCGAGCCCACGACCGAGCCCACGACTGAGCCCACGACCGAGCCCACGACCGAACCCACGACCCAGCCCACGACCCAGCCCACAACTTCCCCTCCGTCCGATCCGAATCCGCCCCGCACACGCGACAGGGCGCCCGAAGAGTTTACAGACTTTGACCGGGAGATACCGCTGGCCATTCTCTCCTGGCCGGAAGAAATAGATGTGTACGAAGCATCTGAGCCGGTAGATTTCGATGAACTCGAGTTTTTTGAAGATGATATCCCGCTCTCCCAAATGCCGCAAACAGGCGTTGAGACCTCTGTCAGACCTTGGATGATCGCACTGTGTTTGTCACTGCTTCTTGCTGGTACCGCGGTCATATGTCTGGTAATATCGAACAGGAGGGTAGCAACTACACGGTCTTTATACATCGGACAGCGTATGATATAACTTCCTTATGAGTCATTAAACGTCCGAAAACCTGTTGCGCATGTTAATCAAAACGGCTGTCCTGTTTTCCGGGGCAGCCGTTACTTCATGATGATGATAAACCCTTAGCCGGTGGATCAGTGAACTGCCTTTCTCGCAGGCTTCGCGGCTCTTACAGTATCATGACTTCCGGTAAAAAAACGGTGAACTCAGTACCTTCGCCAAGCTTGCTTACAGCTGTGATCGTGCCGCCTGATAATTGGAGTACCCTCAGCGATAAAGCAAGACCGAGACCGTTGCCCTCTGTTGCGTGGGATGTGTCACCTTGATAAAACTTGTCGAAAATGTGCCGAAGAGTCCCCTCGCTCATACCGCAACCGGTGTCTCTTACAGTTACAGTTATGCCGTCTGCTCCGGATGTCTGCTTCAGCGTGACCGTCCCTCCCGGATCAGTAAACTTAAGCGCGTTGGAAAAAAGATTGTGCCACACGATCTCCATCATATCCATATCCGCGTGGATCAAAACACGGTCCTCGATATCGACCTCGAACTCTATGTTTTTTTCTTCCCACAGGTCTTCAAAGGTAAGTGCGCAATCGCAAAGCTGCCTGCATAAGTCGTAGTCTTCCGCCGCCGTCTGTATCTCGGTATTCTCCAGTTTGTTGAGTTTCAATATGTTGGACACCAGCGAGTTCAGCCTTATCGTCGCTTTGATGATCGTGTCAGCATAGTCGTCGCGTTTTTCAGACGTCAGTTTGCTGTCTTTTATCAGCGTCGCATAGTTTTGGATAACTCCGAGCGGCGTCTTTATTTCGTGGGAAACATTGGCTATGAAGTCATTTTTCAAAGTTTCGATGCTTCCGAGTTCCTCCACCATTTTGTTGAAATCTTCGCACATGACGTCCATGTAATCGTACTTGTCCGGGGTATGCAAAGGCTCGACATATACGGAAAAATCGCCGCCAGCCACATCTCTTGCCGCCTGGCTGAGCCGCCGCATCGGATTGTCAAACCTGTGTGTAAGCTGCCTGTGTGTCACGAGGGCAAATACGGACGCTGCTATCGCCCAATACCCGATGAATCCGAAAACGAACTCAACAGGCATCGTACCGTCAAAACTCATGTACTCAGCCAGAATCAATGCCTGTCCGCCGGAAAGAACGATCAACACCGCAAATGTGCTGAGTGACGCTACCCAGGGGTTGCGCATCTTCTTGATCCGGCTGTCGGCTTCTGTTTTTGTTTTTGTCACTTTCAAACCAGCACCCCTTTGTATCCGAGCCCTCGCACGGTCACTATCCGAAAGCCGTTACATAACGAGAACTTGTCTCTCAGCTTTGTGACATAAACGTCGACGGCGCGCAGCGTCGTTTCTGAGTCGATGCCCCAGAACTCATCCATGAGCTGTGATCTTGAAAAAGTCTTATTAGGATATGACAGGAGCTTGTAGAGAATATTGAACTCTCTTGTCGTTACCGCGATTTCCTCTCCGTTCACGACAGCGGTCATGGCGTCGGCGTCCAGTTCCAGGTCGCCCGCTTTTATTTTCCTGTCCATTTCTATATTCGCGCGGCGCAGCAGCGCTCTGACCCGGAGGAGAAGCTCGTCGAGCTCAAGCGGCTTCACCATGTAATCATCTATTCCAAGCCTGAACCCCCTTTGCTTTGACGGAAGGTCGTCTTTTGCAGACATGAACAGTATGGGGATGTGCTTATTAATAAGGCGTACAGTTTCCGCAAACTCGAATCCATCGATTTCCGGCATCATGATGTCTGAGATGATCAGGTCATACAGATTGTTGTACATGAGGTCATAGGCTTCTGTGGCGCCCAGGCAGCCTTTAGCACTGAACCCGCTGTCGTTCAGGTAAGTGCAGACAAGCTGATTCAGCTTCGCATCATCCTCAACAACGAGAATGTTTATCATAGTCGCATCCTCCGTTATGTTTTCTTCGTTATTATAAACGCTGTGTGTTCCTGGAGCATGTCGTCATAATACAATGATTGTGTTAAGGTTTTGTTTGGGATTTGTTTCTAAATTATTAATAATCACCGGGGGTCTATATTCAGGAAAAACAACGACTGTCCCATATTGGAAACAGCCGTTGCTTTACTCTGTTTATTCGGACAGCAGTCAGAGTATCTGCTTTTATCCTTTGTCGCTTAAATGTAGGGCAGTATGTCGATGTTATCACCCGTGAGGCCTACATATCCTCCTTGCCGGGCTTCATTGGTACCCGGCAACGCGAGCAGCCACTTGTTGCGGGCGAACAGCAAGGCGTCCTCCTGGTTTTTTTCCCGGATATTTGGCTTATCCGTGTTCGTTCCGCGCGGAAGCACGACCCCAACACTGAACCCCGCCCCCGGGCTTGCGTCGCAAGGCGCGTAATGCAGAGTCGTCGCAAAAAACTCCACCGCGGTACCGGCAGGCACCAGAAATGCTTCAACTCCGGATGTATCGTACTTCCAGTCTAAAATGTCATACTGATGGCCAAGCAGCATTATCGTATCCTGGACACATATATTGACCTCGGAGTCTCTGTGGTACTCCAGGCAGTTCAGCATAGTGTTAGTTCCGCTGCAATATCCGATCTCAATTGGAGCGCCGCCAAAGTACCTGTCCATAATATCACCGAACAGGGGCAGGGCTTCCAGTTCAGGGCTGCTGGGCGTATAGAACACACTGTCCTGCGGTTTATTAAGTGTCTTTAGCTCTTTGATGAGCGGCGAAAAGTCATACCCCTCCAACACCTGGCCGTATGGCTTATATGCTTTATCAAATACGGATTGGATCTTCATGTTCTTCTCCTAATCATAATAATGGGCTTAAAATTCGTAGCGTTTAAATCACTTCAATGCCCAGAAGCGCGCATAAGTCGCGCATGGTTTCGCTTTGGTCGCCATAACATAAAATCACGTGCTGGCTGCATACTTTCTGAGCAAACTCTTCAACAGTGCAGCTGTCCGGGAATACTTCCAGGCTTGGCAACTGCGGTACCGGTTCTTCCCATCCGTATTCCGCCCAGGCAGGCGGCGCTTTTGCCTCTCCGGTGTACATGTGCATCACGTATTTGCCCTTCTTATACAGAAGTCGTGCGCAAGTGACATAACCGGGCTTCACCTTGGAAACATTAAGCAGCGAAGCAGATAGCAACCCAAACGCTGTACGCATAGTAGTGACCTCGCCGTCGGTGACGGCGGCTGGGACATAGTCTGGTACCCCAAGAAGCATGCTGTTTTGGAAGTACTCGTAGTATTCCATGTATGGGATCGTCTGGCCGGTAGCAAAGCGCATCATCAACTGAGTTATGCTGCCCATGATGTCATTCTCGGGCGTAGTTTCCACCCCGTAATAATGCTCAAGCAGCATAAACACCATCGCGGGCGGGAACCCAAGAAGCTTTTTCATGCCATCAACGTCAACCAGAGATATAGCCTCATATCCGCGTTCCTCTATCTTCTTGCCCACGGCTAATGCATACTTTACGCCCTTTTCAATGATGCTGTCCTCACACTCGTTTACGATGCGCCAGTTCTCGCGGACATAACGAACGCCCTCCTTGATCTTCTCCGGATCCAGTGATTCGACGTTCTGTACGATCTCCAGCATTTCGAACGGCTCGACCTCGATCCCCAACCGGGCACGGAGGGAGTTGCCCTCAAACTGTGTGCTGTATAGCAGCATGTCGCGATAGCCCATTGTACCTATATGGGCTGTACGCAGCCTCTTTGCCGAATAAGAGGCGTTGATAAAGGAAAACAACTTCTCAACCGGGTCAGGTTGGTCAATAACATTGTAGACGTACTTGAAACGATAGCCCATGTCTTCAAACGCGCCGCGCAGCCCCGAAGTTCCAGCCTGGTTCGAAGTGGTAACGATACGTCCGTTCTCCTTCCATCCACATAATCCCCATAGTAACATCGGCGTGTTCCGGAAGACGTCGGTCACGCGGATCACAGCGTGCGCGGGTATCCAGCCCGCTACACAAACCACCAGACAGCACATATCGTAACCGGATAGTTTTTCAATGGCGGCGTCCGCTGTTTCGTATTTAACGTCGTCGATAACAAGGCCGGCATCCAGAAAATCCGCATCCAGAGCCGACAGCACTTTTAATCCATGGTCGTGCTGCATAACCAAGCGCTCATATGGTGTGTTGATCTCACCAAAACATACAAAGCCAACTTTCTTTCTCATGCGTTATCTCTCCTCCTTATCGGATACAATAATTTTATTGGAAGTCTTGAGTTTTATCCATGCTTGATGGCCGCTGCCGTCCGAATCATACCGTCGTATAATGCATCAAATCCCCGTCTTTTTGCATGTACGATTGGGGAAGCTTCAGGATCAAAGGCCTTTTTTATCCGGACAGTGCCGGCAACGGCTTCTTCGAGATTTCGAAAACTGCCGTTTGAGACCGCGCCGATCATTGCCGCACCCAGGCACGCCGCTTCACTGTCTTCCGGTATCTCAACGGTAAGGCCTGTGATATCAGCCTTAAGCTTTGACCAAATGTCTGACTTCGCACCTCCACCCATAGAGATTATCCTTTTTGGTTTGTTTCCTGTCGGGCAAACATCCCGAATATTACGTGAGATCAAATGCGCTACGCCTTCCATTATCGCCCCGGCCATATCAAAGACGTCGTGCTCTGTCCTAAGCCCATAGAACACACCGGAAGCATTTTGGTCGTACTCGGGCGCGTTAGCACCGGCGATATAGGGCAAAAAGAGTAGATCTCCGGGCAACTGTCTGGATGATAGCCGCTCGTTGATTTCATCATAATCAGTATTGGGGAGGAAGCGTTCCTTGAACCACTCGAGGCTGATACCGCCGCTTTCGCAGGTTGGCAAGAACACATATGAGCCGGGGAAGGGACCATAATGCAGCGCCGCCGTCTCGTCGCCGGAAAGGGGCAGCACCGCAAGCGTAGCCATAGCCAGCACAGTCCCGGTGGATTCGCTGATGGCGCCTGGAGCTATGTTGCCCACGCCAATCATGCCGGCAAAATGGTCAAGCGTGCCAATGTTGACTTTGGCGTCGCCGATACCCGTAGCTATCCGGATATCGCTTGACAGCGATCCGGCGATCGTGCAGGGTTCCACCAGAGGCGCGAGTTGATCCGGCCTTATTGCACAAGCAACAAGCATGTCTTCCCAGTAAGTCCCATTATGAATATCAAAGTATGAAGAAAACGTGGCAATCGACTTATCCGCCAGTAGTTTGCCTGTCAAGCGGTAAACAATATAGTCCTTTAGTAAAAGAAAGTATTTCACCTTTTCAATAAGCTGTGGAGCATGCCTTCCCAGGTGAAGTATTTTTGTCGCGGGCCAGGTTGGGATTATTGCGCATTGACCTGTTATTTTGTAGTATAGCCCCGATTCGAATTTCTCGCTGAGCTCACCGCAGGCATCGCTTGAGCGCTCATCCATCCAGGAAATTGCGTTCATCAGCGGCTGCATATCATCACCAAGTAAAACGAGTGATTCCGCCTGCCCTGTCAGTGTCACGCATTTAACGTCGCTCGCACCGAGCTCCTTGAGCATCTCCACAATGCTGTCAAAGTATGCATTCGCGTCAAACTCAACCTGCTTTCCGCTGCGAAAATACATGACCGGGCGAGAGACCATAGCCTTTCGCCCGAGCGCGTCGTCGTATAACGCTACCTTTACATTCGTAGTGCCCAAATCAATAGCAATCTGGCTCATTATGACTCCTAAACGACACGGATATCCAGCAAATCGCAGAATTCTTGCATCGGCTGCATATACTCGCCAAAAACCATGACGTAATGCTGGCTCATCACCTCATTTTTGAACGTATTGGCGTCTTTGTTTCTGAGACGCATCACGGTGCCCGGATAAGGCGGGCAGTCTATCTCGTGAAAGTCCTTCAGCTCATCGGTTTCGCAATCAATGAGGTGCATCTTAAAACCCGACTTGTCGTTAGCCAGACGGGCTACAGTCGCCGCTATACCATTTTTAAAACCGGTAGTCACCAGCAGCCCGGTGTATAGTGCCGTATGATTCTTTATTACAGGTTTTTCGCGATTAAGGAAACAGCGAGGCGCAAATCCACAGGAAGCCGATATCACCTTGTCGCCGGAGAAGCCAAGAACGTCTCCATAAGTTGTTGTTTGGCCTGTCACGTAGTTCATAAACAGTTGAGTAAGCAGCATATACACATCGCCCTCGCATGAAACAGGCATCTCTTCCCCAAGCATCGATAAAGCGACGCAAGGCGTGAAGCCAAACTCAATGGACAGTTCATACTGGCATTTTACCGTAATGGCATCCAGCCGGTGCTCCTCCGCCAAATCTTTCAAAGCCAGATAAAACGCGGCAGTTTTATCGATGCTCGTAGAGTCAACATCGCTGTCAAAGTCCCACTGGCTTACCATGAGTTGCTTCTGTTTTTCAAGTCTCTCGCCCGAAATCGCCTGGGCCTTGTTGATCAGTGTGTACTGGTCCAGTTGCACGATTTCTGTACCTGTGAGTTTTTTGACTTTCACATGGTCGCCAAGGCCGGTGTACATGCCCATTGAAACGTAGCCGATTAGCCCGATGCGGGCGCTTTTTAGTCGGGCTACCGCCTTGGCGGCGCACGAGAAATCCAGGATCTCGTTTGTCAGCGTTTCATCGCCACAGTTGCCAACAACGAACTTGAACCTGAACTCAAACTCTTCAAATGACTGCCGCAAAACGGATGCCGCAGCAATTGAGCCAAAAGAAATGAGTTCTTTCGCCTGTTCGTCGAAAACATTGTCCAAACTCCATAAAAGCAACGGTAAGCGATCCAGCCCGGCAGCATAAACGACGTTCATTGCATTGGTAACCTCAACCCAGGAGGCAACCAGCAGTATGCAGAAGTCAGTATCTACGCCTTTTGCGTCTTCTACAGCGCCGGGGCAGTCAGAAAGCGTAATAATGTCTCGTGTGGAGCGTACCGAAAGTCCGATACTCCCGAGGTATTCTTTTGCCTCCTCAATGCGCGCTTTCAGAGCGGCCTGTGGATACCCGGGATACCCAAGAGGCACCAGAAGTGTATTCATAGTTTCCACCTCACTTAGCGAGCGGATCATGGGGCGTCGATGCGCTCGATTTTAAAGAACACCGGGCGGTACCCATCCGTGCAGCAGGAAATAGCCGCTCCGCCTTTGCTCCAATTCATTGACGCTCCTGTCAGTACGCCTATTACATCGCGGTGCAGATCAGCCCACGCCCAGGCACAAAACCCCGGCGGCATGTCGGGACCTGTCAGTATAAACTCCTGACCATCCTTGAAAACATTGCATATTCCGAACCCTTCGGCTTTCATCTCGTCACTCAAGTACTCATCTGCGATCTCCTGAAGAAAAAGCCTCTTAATTACAGTTATTTTAACCGGACTCCATAATTCCATTGCGAAAACTCCTTATTTTATTTTTATCTTTTTGAGAACACTGTGGTATTTGCTACGACAAGGATCAATATGGCGCCTTTGACTGTATATTGGAGGAAGGGGTCTATCATTAGCAGATTCATAAGGTTGAACATCGTGGCTATGACGATAGCGCCAAACAGCGTTCGTATGACGCTGCCTTCTCCTCCCGCAGTGCTCGTTCCGCCGATGACAACAGCTGCAATGGACTCCATCTGATATGGGGCGCTGCTGTTGGGGTTCAGTCCCGGGACCCGAAATGCCAGCGTCAGTGCAGCTAACGCGGCGAATAACCCGCTTAGCGCGTATACAAGGATGATATATTTATCCGCTTTTACTCCGGACAGGAATGCAGCTCGCAGATTCCCTCCAACGGCTGTAATACTTGTGCCCATTTTCGTTCGTGACATAAGCAGTGCGACAACTACGACCGATATCAGGAGAACCGCAGCCGGCAGGAATCGCGCTGTTTCGGTGTTGATGTTGAACAATCCATTTATAAACTTTTGGAACTCAACATAGCGCATCGCGCGTGTCCTTGTAATAATGAGCATCAGCGAGTCGCAAATCATCATAACGCACAGAGTTACAATAAATGGCGCTACTTTTGTCTTTGATATTATTATTCCATTCATGCACCCGATACCAACCGCAACCGCCATCGCGCTTATGGCTGCAACTCCCTGGCTCATGCCGGCAAGGCTGAAAATTGCCTGAAGGACGTATGTCACAGTCATTATCGCCGCTATCGACAGGTCGATACCGCCTGTGAGAATGACCAGCGTCTGCCCAATAGCGATTATTCCTACGATACTGGCCCGTTCCGCTACGTTCGCCAGGTTTCCTGCCTGGATAAACGTGCCTCCTGTAACAATAGTAGACAGGATGACTATAAGCGCGAATACAAGCAGTATGTTATACCGACGGAAAAATTCTGCCGGGCTTATGCGGCCAACACTCGCCCTAATAACACTGTTGGATTGTCTTTGCATCGGTGTAGCCTCTCATTCACTCGTTTAATAATGTCATTTTAGCGCCTTGGGCCCCGCAGCGTTTAGCCGCCGCTTCTGGGTCAATGTGTGTTGTGTTTCCCTGATTATCAGGAGGATCAGTATTATGAATCCAACGAAGGTATACTCAAGATAGCCGGATATGGGAGTAAAGATTATTAGTTTACTTACCATGCGCAGTATTGCCACGCCCAAAACGACGTTAAGGATATTGCCTTTGCCGCCGGTCAATGGAACACTGGCCATTACAACGGCTGCGATCGCCCACATTTCGTACCCCTCGGCTGCTTTGGCGTATCCCGTTCGTGTATAAGCTGATACAACTATGCCGGCTAAAGTAGCAAGCATTGCGGAAATCAGATAGGTGGATATTTTGTATTTATCGGTTTTTATACCTGTGACATACGCTGCATACTCGTTACCGCCAATGGCGTATATAGACCGGCCGGGACCGGTTTTTGTCAGGAAAAAGTAAGTGAGGATAGCCAGAGCGACGAACACAAAGAAAGATATTGAGAACGGGCCAAATGGCAGCCTTTTACCGATCACAGTAAAGCCGTCTGCCGCAAAGCCTGTAGCCACACCGCTGAGCAGGAACAGAGATATACCCTTTGCAATCCACTGGGTCCCCAAAGTAGCAACTATGGGATGAAGCTTCAGCTTGGTAACGCTCAGTCCGGATATAGCTCCAAGGACAAAAGAAAACGCGAAGGCAAGCGCGAAGCTGAGCAGTGTGTTGACTGCGGGGGAAACGCTGTCAGCCATGTGCTTCATAGACCAGCTGATGACAACGGTTGTCATATTCGCTACCATAGCCACCGACAGGTCAATGCAGCCCAACATTATTACCAGCGCTTGTCCGAGCGCCAGTAACCCTATGATGGTGATGTCCGTTGTCAATCCGAAGAGGTTGAATACGCTCAGGAAGTTTGGGTCGATGATTACGCAGATCGCGAAAAGCACCACACAAAAAACCAGCATGATATTTCGTTTTATAAAGCTCAGCACTCTATCCATGGCTATCGTCCCTTTTCTCCATTTTTGTTACTATATCCGACAGGAGTGATATTTTTTCGATGGCCGATGAGTGATAACAGTTGACTATTTCACCGTTATTCATCGTAATAACGCGATCGCTCAACGCAATCAGCTCATCCAGATCACTGCTGAAAATGATTATCGTCCGCTTGTCGTCATCCGCCGCTTTGTGCAGTACCTCATACAGATCAGTACGTGCACCGATATCGATACCTTCGGTGGGCTCGTGCAGGAACAGCAGATCGGAATTTGCCTGCATCCACTTGGCGAGCAGGACTTTCTGCTGGTTTCCCCCGCTGAGGTACCTGACCAGCTGCCTTCCTGATGTGCAGACAATGTTAAGGTTCCTGATCTCATTCATAGCCGCGTTGCCCATCCTTCGAGGAGAGACGAACACGTCCCTTTTCTTGTTAATGGAGGCAAGTGATACATTTTCAATGATATTGCGGCAGAGTATCAGTCCCTGTCTTTTTCTGTCGTTAGGTACATATCCCATTCCGCTGCGTATAGCCTGGAGGTTGTGCTTGTAGCGCTGCTCTTTTCCGTTTAGATAAATTGACCCTGACTGGACAGGTTCCAGACCAAATGCTATTTCGGCAATATGGTGTTTGTTTGAGTCTTCCAGTCCGCAAAAACCCAGTATCTCACCCCTGTTGACTGCAAAAGATACATTTCTCACATTCTTGCTGGTGATATTACGAAACTCCAGTATCGGCGGCACACTCTCGTCAAAAACGATCTCACTTCGTTTCTCATCCCGAGCATACAGCGTCTCCTTGCCGGTCATACTGGCGATCAGGTCGTCGTGGTCGGTTTCGGATATGCTCTTTGTCCAGACCCTTCGGCCGTTTCGAAGCACTGTTACACGGTCGCCGATTTTCAAGACCTCGTCAAGGTGATGGCTGATGTAGACTATACCTTTACCTTCTTCTTTGAGTTTGTTTAAAATACCATACAGCACCAATCGCTCTTGATTATCGAGCGAGGCGGATGCTTCGTCAACCAGAAGTATTTTACTGTCGGCGTAAACAGCCTTGCAAATAGCGACAACACATTGTTCTGAAGGCTTTAGCTCTTCAACCGGTACGTGCAGGGGCAGGTTGATTCCAAACATATCCAAAAGGCCCTTAGCCTTTTCGTCCATAGCCTTCTTTTGCAGGATGCCGTTTTTTAAGATTTGCTTTCCAAGAAAAATGTTCTCGACCGCGTCCATAAGCGGAATCAGATCCCGGCTTTGCTGGACTGTGGAAATGCCGACTTTTTGCGAAATTCGGGGATTGGTGATACGGCAGGGTTGCCCATCGATCAGGAGATTTCCGGTATAGTCAGTATACACACCGGTGAGTATCTTGACCAGCGTGCTTTTTCCGGCGCCATTTTCACCAATAAGGCAGTGGATTTCGCCGCTTAACAGCTCGAAATCAACATCGAACAATACTTGTGTGCTCACGAAATATTTATTTATTCCATTGGCATCGATTAGTGGTTGCATGAGGTTTCCCCCTATTTACGTGTGCTTGAATTAAGATGAGATGATCCCGGAGTTGTCCCGGGAAAGTGCCGGGTCGGTCCACTCGCAAAGCGGAGCGACCCGGTATCAGGTTTATGATCAGTTCTTTATCTGGTATGGCGGCATGAAGTTGCCATAGATCGGGTTAACAAAGAACCCGTTTACTTCATAGTACTTTGCGAAGTCCTCGTCACTCATTTGCGGGAACAGATCGAACTTGCCTGTCGAAACCGGCATGTACTCTATGTCATTTGCTTCGCAGTATTCGACCATTTCTTTGAGCGCCGCGTATTTTTCCGGCGTGTCGGCGATAAAGTTACGCTGCGGCATCATGCAGTATTCCGGTATCGAAGCCCCGTTGAGGTACTGAACTGCATACTCGAACGCATGCCAGCCGAAGTACGGGGTGGCTTCGCTTGTTTGTCTCATATCACCGTCAAGGATCTTTCTCAGAGCGGTGACCATACCGTCACTGCTGTAGTAGTTGCCGTCAATGTCGTCTTTGCGGCCGGCTACATCCACAGCTTCCATGAATCCGAATGCCGAGTCATCGCAGGAGGCGACAACAGCATCTATGAAGCCAGGTTGTGTGGCGGTCATGACGTCCTGGCCCACCTGGTAAGAAAGGTTGGGTTCCCAGGCGCCTTCGCGGACTATTGGGATCTTGATATCAGGATAGTCCTTGAGGATCCAGTTCAGTCCCCATGAGCGCTGCATCGATGTGGTCGCGCCAAGAATACCGGCCACTTCGACGATGTTCCCTTTTGGCTCACCAAAGCGCTCGGTCAAATCTCTGACGACTTGCAAGCCATTGATCATGCCGTTCATGAAGCAGTCTATCGAGATGTTCATCACATAATACCCAGTCGCCTGGTCCGGTGCAATGTCTATGTTTTCGATTACAGTGATGAGGGGTATTTTTGCCTCGTTCACCCAATCGACCATGACTGTCAGCGGTTCAGACTCGTATGGAGCAACGATCAGCAGGTCAGGCTTTTTCGCTATCAAACTCTGTATGTCAGACAACTGCTTTGTTGTGTTGTTGTTCGCTGAAACCCATTCAAACTTCAATCCGTACTGGTCGGTGTATTGCTGGCCGACGGAAATCATGTCGTCCAACATCGTTCTACACCAGCTGTTGCCCATATCTCCGACTGAAAATGCAATGTAATACTCACCCTGTGGTATGGCGCCCGGCTTCTCAAGCCCCGTCAGGAACGGGAAGAGAAACTCCGGGGTAATCGGTGTGCCGGTGACTGGTTCGCGCGGCGCTGAGGTATCCGGACTGGCGCCGGAATCAGTTGCGCATGCCACAAAGAGCATACAGAACGAGAGAACGATTGCTAATGAAATGATTCTTGATTTCTTCATGTTTTTCTCCTTTTTAATCGAATCTGTCTTATTATTGGCATTCATCTGTTTTCCGCCTCTGGCTGCATCCCCCCCTCTTCGTTTTATTTCATTACGTAAAATGATTACTCCTCAAATAACTCCTTCTCGTCATATGTGTCGTTGTACAGTACACAAGCGCTGACCGGCCTGACAGGCGCCTGTTGCGTGAACGGGGGAATATCGTTGGGATCCAAGCCGGTCTCTTCCCTGATGATTCGGGCGATGAGATTGTAGCAGGTTTTAGACTGGCACATGCCCATCCCCGCACGTGTATAACGCTTCACTGCATCGGCTGTCTTACAACCATCGCGGACAGCCTTGCGTATAATGTCCTCAGTGATCTCTTCACACCGGCAAATAAGTAAATCGCTCATTTCTTCTCCCTCCGATGCTAAACGATTTTGCGGAAATCGATTCCACGTACGTCGTTAATATATTGTTTGGGGAACTTTATGGTGACAGCCAGTGTCCTGTTGTTCTTTTGGGGTTGCGCCACTTTGAGAACGCTGGCCATGCAGACCGTTTCACCCAGACGGTCAGTCGCAGGCACTTCACTGCCGACTTTAGGCGCAGGAAGATACTCATAGGGTATCATCAGCGAAGCATCGCCGCCGCCGACGTCCGGGTTTACCACAAAAACAGCCAGCCCGGGACATACTACTACGCAAGTCCCGCACCCGGTGCACTTGTCAAGGTCGACGGCAGGCAGATTGATGATAGAATCTCCGACGCTTATCGCCTTCGTCGGGCAAGACGTCTCGCAGGGGTCGCAAGGAATGTCCTCGACGCATTCGATCAGGACATAGGGTTTGTTTCTCTTTTCGATCTCCTTCATTTTGTACCCCGGCGTGCTCTCGAGTTGCTCAAGCGTGAATACGCCCGGTGTTCTCTCCGTCGTCATGCCTGACACCTCACTTCCTCCAGTATTGCCGCTTTTGCTTTTGCGAGATGCTCGCCATGGCATCCGCTCCTCAGATCGTTCAAGTTTGCCCAGCATTGTGCTTTTTTAGCGGCTGCTTCAGCATGTGGTACATAACCCAGCGCTTCTGCCGCGGCTATGCCGGCTAATCGTCCTTCCTCCATAGCTATGGAAGCTTCTTCGATCCCCGCAGAATCACCCGCGACATATAAGCCAGAAATGCTGGTCTCCATATTCGAGTTGTGCAGCGGTACGAATCCTCCAAGCTCACCAACGTATTTATTCTTGCTTCCCATCATGAAGAAGAGCTCAGTCATGGGACGAAGGCCGCACGCAAGGCATATCAGGTCGACGTCCAAATCCCGTTCAGTACCTGGGATCGGCTGCATCCTGTTATCTACCGATACAATACGGGCGCCTGTCACGCTGTCTGTGCCCCTGGCGGAGACGATCGTTGTATTCGTCCATATCGGTACGCCTGCCCGCCGTATCTTTGCAGCATGCACGGCGTAACCACCCGGCTTGTCCAGTAACTCCGCAACGCCGACGACTTCAACGCCAGCCTGCAGCAACTGGTACGAAACGATAAGGCCAACATTGCCTGATCCGACCATAAGCACGCGCTTACCCGGCGCTACCTTGTACGTGTTCATGAGCGTCTGTGCTGCGCCGGCGCCAACTACGCCCGGAAGCGTACTGTTCTCGAATGCGATCGTGTTCTCAGCAGCGCCTGCGCAAACGATGATTTTTTTTGCCTCGATGCCGACATTGTACTTGTCGTGTACAGCCACGCCCACTTTAAAGCCCGGGAATATGCCGTATACGACCGAATCAAGGAGCATACGCACCCTGGCGTCTTTAATGCCCGCAGTCTTTACTTCTTCGACCAGTTCGTGTGCAATATCAAAGCCGCGAGTACCCGCTCTGTATTGCTCTGAACCGAAGAATTTGTGGATTTGCTTGAATAACTGTCCGCCCGGAACGCTGTGTTCGTCCACCAGAACGACTCCGGCTCCGTGTCTTGCAGCCTCTATCGCAGCGCATAGACCGGCTGGTCCGCTGCCGACGACCACAATGTCTGTTGGAATCGTTTTCATCTTCAGCATACTGCACCTCCGTGGCCAAACCCGTCCTGGACCTCAACACTCATGCCGTCCTTTGCCATTACGACACAAGTCCGAACGCCGGGTACGCCGTCGACGACCATCAGGCAGTCTGAGCAGTAACCGATCGCGCAAAACAGACCCCTGGGAGCATGGAGCTTCTGCGAATGCTGTGCTACTCTCTTTCCGGACGCCCACAGGGCTGCGGCGATAGTCTCCCCTTCATAAGCCTCGATGGGTTCCTGATTGTATATTATTGTGATCTTTTTACCGCGCTCTGTCGGGCCAAATATGGGATGGTCGTTTATTCGCATACTATTGCATCCCCTTTCATAAAGGATTCGTCGACGCCTTCACCATAGCGGGACTGCCAATCCCAATCATTCCATAACTTTATGCCTGGTTTCACGTATTTTTCAAAAGGCTTGTCAAGGTTGATTTTTGCCACTTGATCGTAATCTATCTGAATGCCGGCGGCCTTACGCTGCTCATCGGCATAATCGTAAACCACTCCCAAATCCCAAGGCTGCGGTCCTTCATAGGTCGTGCCCTTGAATCTGCCGGGATTGAACGGGAATATGGGGAACGACGTTTCTCCATCCACAATAGATTCGGCTACGACCCGCCCGAATATCGCTCCGTTTGCCATGCCTCCGTAGAAGCTGACGCAGTGGTACAAGCCCTCTGTTTCAGTCGACGGACCAACGAGCGGGGCGCCGTCAGGCGCGAATGCCATAACGCCTCCCCAGGTGCGGATCACCTTGGCATGTTTGAGCGATGGGAACAATTCTGTTATATAACCACCGTATTTCTTCATATCCAGGAGTTCCAGGCGCTCCTTGTAGTATCCGGCATAATTGTCCTTGAGGCTGTATTGCTCGTAAGGCTGTG
>Ga0123353_10004246_pt1 | contig 18401 bp, 17 predicted proteins | sample TergutLab28metaG_3_FD_92763 | JGI IMG/M metagenome (GOLD analysis project Ga0123353, IMG submission 92763) | Labiotermes labralis P3 segment gut microbial communities from Petit-Saut dam, French Guiana - Lab288 P3 | ecosystem: Host-associated > Arthropoda: Insects > Digestive system > Gut ... | reverse complement strand
TGAAAAAGTAATTGTCCATATGGGTGTCGGCGAAAGCGGCCAGCACCTTGTTGATGCAGAAAACATATTGACGGAAATCACCGGACAGACGGTTATCAGAGCATTTGCGAAAATGACTGTGCCTGCTTTCGGTATCAGAAAGAAAGAGCCTATCGGCTGTAAAGTGACCCTTCGAGGCGAAAATGCGGAAACTTTCCTCACAACCTCCTTGGGCATCGTTGAAAACACTCTCAGAAGCTCACAATTCGATAAAAACGGAAACGTTTCTTTCGGTATTGAAGAGCACACAGATTTCCCCGGTATGAAGTATGATCCCAACATCGGTGTTTTCGGAATGGACGTTGTCGTCGTTTTGAAACGCCCCGGTGACAGAATCAGCAAGAGACGCATTGGACAAAGAAAAGTTCCGTACGGGCACAAAATGAACAAAGAAGATGCGATCGCATTCCTCAAGGAAAATTACAGTGTGGAGGTCGTTTAAAATGGTACAGACGAAAAAGAAATTCGGAAGAGGCGCAAATGAGTGTAAGCGTTGCAGCCGCAAGCAATCACTTGTCCGCAAATACGGCATTTACTTATGCAGACACTGCTTCCGTGAAGTTGCCCCGAAAATGGGCTTTAACAAGTACAGCTGAGGTGACAAGTATGGTATTATTCGATCCTCTTGCAGATGCGTTATCCGTTATTAAGAATGCCGAAAGCGTCGGAAAGACTTCTTGTGTTATCCGCCCGGCTTCCAAAATTATCGGAAACGTTTTGAACGTGATGAAAGAAGGCGGCTACCTTGACTCTTTTGAGTATGTCGAAGACGGCAAGGCCGGTGTCTTTGAAGTGAAACTCGCCGGTGCGATTAATGTCTGCGGTGCGATTAAGCCCCGCTACTCCATCGGTATTGAAGACTTCGAGAAGTGGGAAAAGAGATATCTCCCCGCCAAGAACTTCGGCGTTCTCGTATTGACCACATCCAAAGGCGTTTTGTCTCATCACGACGCCCGTGAACAAAATGTCGGCGGCAAGCTGCTCGCTTACGTTTATTAAGGGGGAACTGAAATGACAAAAGAAATTTCAAGAACCGTAGAAGTTCCCGCCGGCGTCACTGTCAGTTATGACAACCGCGTGATGACCGCAAAAGGCCCCAAAGGCGAAAACGTCAGAGAGTTGTACTACCCCGGCATTGTGATTACCGCTGAATCCGGTCTTGTGACCGTTGACACGGATATCCAGAGAAAGAAGTACAAGGCCATGGTCGGTACATTCGCTTCCCACATCAACAACATGATTCTCGGCGTCACGGAAGGTTTTGAGTACAAGATGTCTATCGTTTACTCACACTTCCCGATGCAGACGAAAGTTGACGGCAAGACCTTTGTCATCAGCAATTTCCTTGGAGAAAAGAAGCCCCGCGTCTCTAAAATTGTCGGCGCGACCACCGTTAAGGTCAACGGCAACAGTGTGACTGTCTCAGGCATTTGCAAGGAAGACGTCGGCCAGACAACGGCGAACATTGAGCAGAAAACCAAAATCAAGAGATTTGACCCGCGTGTTTTCCAAGACGGAATTTATGTGGTGGAGAAATAAAGGTGATTCAAATGACAGAAGAAAACAAAATTGTTGAAAACGTCTGCGACGCCCCCATCTCAACCAATTTGCTTGATGCGGACCCCGAGTTCAGACGTTTGTTCAAAGTGAGAAAAGTTCAAAAGGCCAAGAAACCGACTTTCCGTAAACAGTGCCACCACAAGTTCAAGAGATTGACAACGGCGTGGAGACGCCCGCGCGGTCTTCAGAGCAAGCAGCGCGCCGGTATCCTCGGCAAAGGCGCAATCGCGACCGTCGGCTACGGCAGCCCTGTCCTTACTAAAGGCTTGCACCCGTCCGGCTACGATGAAGTTTTGGTTTACAACGTGGATGACTTGGTTCTTGTCGACCCCGAATTTGAAGCTGTCAGAATCGGCGGCAAAGTCGGCGCCAAGAAAAAGGCGGCCATTGTTGAGAAAGCCAAAGAATTCAACATCAAGGTGTTAAACCCGGGAAAGGGGGAGTAAAACCATGGCAGATTTGAAAAACCAAAAGAGAATGGCCTCCTTGATCCTCGGCTGCGGCAGAGACCGTGTCTGGCTTGACCCCGCAAAAGAAGACGAGATTTCAAAAGCCATTACCCGTGAAGACATTCGCGGCCTTATTTCCGAAGGTATCATCAAAGCCAAGAAAGTCAAAGGCATCAGCCGCGGACGCGCCAGGCTTGTTGACGCAAAGCGCAAATACGGTCACAGAAAAGGCCCCGGTACCCGCAAAGGTAAGAAGGGCGCCAGAACTGACACGAAAGGTTTGTGGATGAAGAAAATCCGCGCTCTCAGAAGAAGACTCAAAGAGATGCGCGCCGATGAAACCCTCGACAAATCCGCGTATTGCAAGTTTTACAGAAAGGCCAAAGGCGGCGAGTTCAGAAACGTCGCTCACCTCGAAGCCCACGTCAAAATAATGGAAAACAAATAACCGCGTATCCTAAAATTGCGGCCTTCTCGGCCGCAGTTTTATTCTTTTTTTTGTTTTTACTGCCCTTTGTTTTTACTGCCCTTTGCTTTTCTGCCCTTTGCTTTTCTGCCCTTTGCTTTTACTGCCCTTTGTTTTTACTGCCCTTTGTTTGCTTTTTCCTCTCTTTGTTTGCTTTCTCCTCTCCTTGTTTTCCTTCTCCTCTCCTTGTTTTCCTTCTCCTCTCTTTGTTTGCTTTCTCCTCTCCTTGTTTTCCTTCTCCTCTCCTTGTTTTCCTTCTCCTCTCCTTGTTTTCCTTCTCCTCTCCTTGTTTTCCTTCTCCTCTCCTTGTTTTCCTTCTCCCCCTCCTTGTTTGCTTTCTCCTCTCCTTGTTTTCCTTCTCCTCTCCTTGTTTTCCTTCTCCTCTTCTTGTTTTCCTTCTCCTCTCCTTGTTTTCCTTCTCCTCTCCTTGTTTTCCTTCTCCTCTCCTTGTTTACCTTCCTCTCCCTTTTGTTTGCCTTTCGTTTATTCTGCCGACCGGCGTATTCAATAGGCTGCTATGCCGATGCCATCTCTCTCAATAATGTTTCATTCGTATTCGATGATGTCACAGTTTATTGAGACTTTTTTTAGTCAAATGCCGGTTTATTCGATTGGCAACTTTGGGTGCCATTATATTTTATCGTGATTTGCGGTTCAGGTTTCAATGCCGGCGCCGGCGTTTTTTACAGGCGGCACGCCGTATGTCACAACGAATCGGTACACCCGTCTGTTTCAACTCGAAATCTATGATGTTACCGATATCTATTTATGCATGTATCTTACAACATAGATATTGATTGAATGGTGTTGGATATGGTTGTTTCGGTATAGAATCTCTTAAAAAAAGGTTGGTGTAAATATGAGATCTATATTTTTTGTAGCGGTCGTCGTGGCCGTTTTTGTACTAATGTGCGGCACGGCTTCGGCTGCTCAGATTGAGATTTATTCTGCTGCCGATTTGATGAAAATCGGCACGGGAATGAACGACGGCGTTAACTGGACAATGGACGATGAGTATTTTTTGATGAATTCGATTGATTTGAGCGGCATACCTTTCGTGCCGATTGGGACGGCCTTAAATCCGTTTAACGGGTCACTATACGGCAACGGGTATACAATTTCCGGGCTTAAAATTGATTTACCTGATACTGACGGCGTGGGATTGTTCGGGTATGCATATATCACTTCTTTTAATGATATTACGGTGACGGATTTTGATATCCATGGCAATTCTGCAGTCGGCGTTCTTGTCGGGTATACTGAGATAGGCTCTTTTTCAAATTGTCATTTGTCAGGCGGCGGCAGCGGCAATGCCACGGTGACTGCAAAAAATAATAATGTCGGCGGTTTTATCGGGGAATCAGATTACATTCATTTCGATGAGTGTTCTGTTTCAGACGTTACGGTAACTGCCGGCGATTCGGGCGCAGGCGGTTTTATCGGGAGCAACAATTGCTTCTACGTTCTCTCGAATAGTATCGTTTCAAGCGATGTCGGCGCTGTTACGGTGACCGCAACCTACTGCGCAGGCGGCTTCGCCGGAATGATTTCGGAAGGCACCAATTTTGACAGTACGGTTTTTGGGGCGGTTACAGTGACTGCTGAATTTTATGCCGGCGGTTTTGTCGGTTTAGCTGAAAATTATTGTGAGTATATGAATTGTACTGTCACAGGCGATGAGGATTACCCTGTTACAATCAGTGTCAAATACAGCAATGCCGGCGGTTTTTCCGGAGGCACCTATGCAAGTACGGAAAATAATTATCTTTTTTTTATTGATTGTTCAGTTTCAGGCGCTGTGACAGTCATTGCCGATGTCGCCAATGCCGGCGGTTTTGGCGGCGAATCTAATCATTGTATGCTTTTAAATTGCTCTGTTTTGAGCGGCAGCGGCGCTGTTACGGTGATTGCGTATGACGGCGCCGGCGGCTTTATCGGATCCTTTTTTTCAGGCGAATTTTATGATTGTTCTGTTTTTGGGGAGCTTACAGTAACTGCTGACCATTCTGCCGGCGGTTTTGTCGGCAATATTTTAGTGAATTGCGATTTTTTTAATTGCACTGTCACAGGTGATGAGATTTATCCTGTTACAATTATTGTCGATTTCGATGATGCCGGCGGTTTTGTCGGATTCGCCGGTCGTTATTTCGATAGTAATAATATTAGTTTTTATGATTGTTCAGTTTCAGGCGCTGTGACAGTCATTGCTAATGCCGGCAGTGCCGGCGGTTTTGCCGGTGAATCTGAATATTGTATTCTTTTCAATTGTTCTGTTTCGGGCGGCAACGGCGATAACGGCGGCAGCGGCGATAACGGTGGCAACGGCGGCAACGGCGATAACGGTGGCAACGGCGGCAACGGCGGCAACGGCGCTGTTACGGTGATTGCGTATGACGGCGCCGGCGGCTTTATCGGATCCCTTTTTTCAGGCTACATTTACGAATGTTCTGTTTTCGGGGATCTGACAGTGATGGCTGATTATTCTGCCGGCGGTTTTATCGGCAATACTTTTTAGTGTTGCGATTTTTTTAATTGCACTGTCACAGGCGATGAGATTTCTCCTGTTACAATCATTGCCAATTTCGATAGTGCCGGCGGTTTTGAAGGATATACGAGTTTTGGTTCCGATGATGGCGGTTCTTATAGTTCTAATTACGAAGATTGTTCAGTTTCGGGCGCTGTTACTATCATTGCCGATAATTACGCCGGCGGTTTTGCAGGCAACTCTAACCATTGTAATTTTTTAAATTGTTCAGTTTCGGGCAACAGCGATGGTACTGTTCTGGTCTCTGCCGGAAATTATTCAGGCGGTTTTGTCGGCAGCGTTTTGATTTTCACCAATCTTTTCAATTCTTCGGTTTCGGGTGATGGCGACGGCGCTGTTGAAGTGATTGCCCGCCATTCTTATGCCGGCGGCCTTGTCGGATCAGCCAATGACGGCTGTTTTATAAATTGTTTGATTACAGGCGTTAATAATAAGGCTGTTACGGTAGCGGCTAAAAATTATGCCGGCGGCATTGTCGGATCAGCCAATGACGGCATTTTTGAAAATTGTTTGATTACAGGTGACAATCGTAGGGCTGTTACAGTAACGGCTGATAATTATGTCGGCGGTCTTATAGGGTGCCTTCATCAGGGTGGTTACTTAAATATTTGCTCTGTTGTTAACGCAACGATTGGGAGCTACGGCAAAGCCGGCGGCTTGGGCGGTTCTTTTGAAAAGACAGTTGTTTACGATTGTTCTGTTATCGGCGGAATGATTTATGGGCTCGACAGTCTTTTCGGCGACGGTTCTTATGTCGGCGGCCTTGTCGGTTATTCAACAGGCTGCGACTTTATCTACAGTTATGTCCATGACGGAATAGTTAGCGGAAATCAGTCCGTTGGCGGCTTGGCAGGGTTTGCCATCTCCGATTCGGACTTCCCTTCTTATTTCAATAAATCTTTTGTTTCGGGCAATACAGAAATAGTCGGAAGCGAATATGTCGGCGGTCTTGTCGGCCGTACCGGAAACGCAGATTTCGACATGTGCTTTTCGGCAGGAGTGGTTTCGGGCATTAATTTCATCGGCGGCCTAATCGGCGAAGGACAGGAGAACACCTCTGTTTCATATTGTTATTCGACCGGCAGCGTTTATGGAGCCTCCGATCAAATCGGCGGCCTTGCCGGTCGTTTTTCTGCAAGTTCTCCCTCAATTGATATTACGAGTTGTTTGGCATTGAATGAATTTGTCCACGGCAGTTATGACGTCAACGACTTTATCGGAAAAACAGACACGACAGATTCGGGTGCAGTCACGATAACGGATTGTTTCTCTTGGGAAAATACGACAGGCTACAATTTTACTTTCAGCGGGGACGTAACGCTTGTTTCTTCCGAAGAAGTTTGGGATACTTTTCCGGGAAGCGTATGGGACAGCTGGCCCCCTTACGGAGGCTTGTGGCTGAATTCGTATGATTTGTTTTTGCTTCCGACCCCGTTATGGTGGGACATCGCTATTGAAGCTGACGCATCGCATTTGATTCCGGTGAACGTTTGGGTCCGATACCATACAAACTATCCAAACAATCCTGACAATCCAAACAATCCTGACAACCCAAACGATCCTGACAATCCAAACAATCCCGAATCTGACGCCAATGAAAATTATAATGCGTCAGTTCCGTATAAGCAAACGCATACGGTTCTCGGCGCTGCCGGCGAAAATTTCAATTTCAGCAGTTACGGTTATGTTTTTACGGGCTGGAACACAGAATCCAACGGCAGCGGCGTATCTTACACTCCCGGTGAATTGACCGATAATCTGACATTATCTTTTGACTTGCACGCGCAGTGGGAACCGGAGCCGACATACGACATTTTCTACGATGACAACGGCGGCAGCGGCGGCCCCGGGACAATCACCGGCGTTTTAAACGGCACCTCTACTCTCTCGGAAACAGAGCCTGTGCACGCCCCCGAAGACGGCGTTGACGTGCTGTTCATCGGCTGGAGTTTAACAAGCGCCGCCATTCTCAGCGCGGACGACCCCGTTCCCGCTCAGGTAACCGTTGTGACGGTCAGCGGCGAAAACGTCACCTTGTACGCGGTGTGGGGCTTTGACGAAAACGAAAACGGCAAACCCGACGTGACAGAGACAAAGGACGAGGAGACAAATGACGGCCACTCAAAAGCAGGTTCCGGTTTCGGCAGCGCAAACGTCTCCATTTCCAATGGATCGTTTTCGCCTGAACAAAATCCGGTATCAACAACCGATGGTCAAGGCACCGAAGGTCAAGGCACCGATGGTCAAGGCACCGATGGTCAAGGCACCGATGGTCAAGGCACTGCCGGTCAAGGCACTGATGGCCATGAAGGGCAGCCGATGAGTAAATATTCGTCTCCGCGTTTCGTTTTATTGGTCATAATCGCAGGAATTTTTTTCTTATTTATATGGAAAAGGAGAAGCGATAAGGATGAGAAGGACGAGAAGAAAAACTGAAGGGTAATATGATTTAGAGAATCTGAGAAATTTCAGGAATTTGAAAAATCTGAAAAACCAAAAAAAATCTGAAAAGAAAATCAACAAACCGCTGTCTTAACAGCGGTTTTTTTTATTTTTATCTTATCAATTCCTTTATGCCCCGTCTTTTTTAAAAAATGAGAATTTAAGGGCGGAGGAGTCGTTTTGTTTATGGCGCCGGCTTAAATTTTTCTGAATTCGGCAAGCTTGCTTTTGAAATATTCTTTTCCTTCCAAAAATTCCGCAACGGAGAAGACTTCGAAATTGAACGTTTCATCATAATCGCCAAGGCCTTTCAGGACGGTGTAATCGATGTTTCCTTGGCCGGGGGCGAAGTGTTCGTCGCCGCCGTAGCGTCCTTGGTCGACGCCGTGGTTGTCGTGAATGTGAACGTGAACGACATGAGGCGAAATTGTTTTTACAAAAGCCGCCAACTTTTCCTGATTGCCGCCGCACGTCAGGTTGGCGTGGCCGATATCAAGCGTCGCGCCTAAGTAATCGGAATCCACTTGATTGACCGCGGATACGAGTTCTTCCGCGTGACAGCATAAATTCAACGGGTCCGTGTACTCTTTATTTTCAAGCCCGATCATGACGCCGACGTCTTCCGCGTATGCCGCCAACTGTTTTAAATTGTTGACCATCCTGCCAAACGATTTTTTGGCGCCGCCTTCGGTAATTCTTCCGGGGTGAATCACAATGACATCGGCGCCCGCGTGCGCTGAGATATCCAGCGCCTCATACATCAAAGCAAACTCGGCCGGCCCCATATTTGCCGTATCGACCGCCAGCTCTTTGGGATGTTCGCCTTCAGGGTCGGGATGATAAGGCGCGTGCGCCGTGCAGTAGAAGTCGTATGAAAAAAACTCATCAAAAAAAGCATCCAAGCGGTCTGTTTGGAGTTCTTTGTTTTTGTAAAGATTCATTTTCGGAATGTAAAGTTCAATAGAATCCGCCGAGCCTTCCAGTTCTGCCAGCGGTCCCGCAAATATCGAAACACCGTATTTCATAATGAAGTAAAAAGAAACAGGAATATATTAATTTGAGTGTTGAAATTTTTGAGATTTTTTTGTTGACATTATGTCCCGTTTTCAGATGCAAAAACGAAATCGACTTGCACATCATTGCAGTAAGAACGGGTTAATGTTTATATACTATTGTCAACTCTTATTATATTATTTGACCCGCTGTAGAACATTTTTCACACAAATCGTTCGTTCAAAGGTGAGATATTAATGGAAACAAAAGACATCATCGCTCTCATTCTCATAGAAGTCGCCGCCTTCGTGTTGGCTTTCGCATGGTTTCAAAACATTTACGACCCGTACGTTTGGGTTATCACGTTCTGCCTCCTCATTATCGTCGGTATTCTCTTCTACATGATTCTTTCAATCAACGCACGCGTCGCCGCAATGGAAAAGAGAATGGAGTCACGCGATAAAGCCATCCGTATCAGTATCATGACGGTTGAGGCGGACTTGGAAAACAAACTGGACAAACTCAACAGCAACGTTGAGAAAGCCGTTTCAGAAATTAATAAGAAAAGATTCATTTAATCGATCTTTTCTCTTTTTCTATTCTTTCCGTTCTTTTTTTTGTTTTTTGATTGACTTTTCTTTTTGATAAGCCGGCTTGTGAAAAAAATAATTTAAAAATTTGAACAACATCTCATTGATTTTAATTACAGCTCAAAAGTTTTGTTTAATACGCTATTATATGGATGTTATCACTGGTTTGTAAAAATGGGTCACTTTGAAAATCATTATCATCTGTGATGTAATAAAATGACTCGGCTTTTCTTGTATAAATTGAGAAGTAATCGACTGGTTCATAAAAGTGTTTATCAAAATCTGAAATAAAAAATTCAAGATTCGAACTTGACAGAACATCATCTCTGAGTTCATAGTTTGAACGAATTTGCCTATACGCAATTTCAAGTTTATTTTTTACATTCACTCTTTCGGCAGATATTTTTCGATAATCTTTTTTTGTGAATGTTTTTTTGCTAATATCGTTCAAAGAACAATATGTATCGTATTCAAATCGTTCGATTGCATGTAAAACTTCTTGCAGATTTAAAGAACAAACTGCCAAAGTATTCCCATTTTTCTTTAAGTTTAAAATATAATTTGAAAAATCTTGAATTTTGGGTGATTGGGCACGAGAAGAATTCACGTGAAAATGATATAAGATATTTGCATCAATAAAAAATGGTAAGCACGAAGCAGAAGGAGGCTTTTTCGTTCCTGATAAGTTATATATCATCGGCTTCACATCTCTCGGACGACAGCTTCTGTAAGTTCAGCCATTTTTTTTTTATCTTCAGCGCTTAACTTGTAATATTCAATCGCATTATCAAATGAATGTTTATGTGTTAATTGCCCGACCTCTGAAAGATTTTTTAATGAAAATGTTTTTTCATATTCTTCGGTGGTCATTGATTCTAAATGACATGTTAAAGCCATATTAAAAAACAACGTTGTGAAGTATTTTACATCCGAAAAATCAATCTCTATTGATTCATTTGCACGTCTTTTTTCTAAAGATTCATCTATTTTTGACAAAAGCGCTTTGGCATCATCTGCCGAAAATCCGCTAGAGATGATTTCTTTTGCTATTATAATCATAATCAGTTCCTTCATATTTCATATATGCATAAATCATCAGGAATTATATCCATTTCAAATAACGTTCCGATAAATTTGTTTTCGAGAGTATTGTATCTGGATCCTTTCTCTTTTGAGAAGGTAAACAAGACATTTCCTGTACAAATACGTACTTCACCTTTGTTAACTTTTGCAAATTCCAATAATAATGAAAGGCCTAAACCCCTCGGAACGCTTCCGGGCTTAGTCGTGTTTAGAGACTTTAAAGCCCATTTCAATGCATCAGAATCTGTCATTGGTTCACCCAAAAACTCTTGTACATTTCCGGCAATACCAATACCTGTATCATATACTGAGAAGCAATACGTTCTATTAGCTTTAAAATATTTCCCGGCTATTATGTAAGTCGCATTTGAATGCTCAAAAGCATTATTGTACACTTCACCGATTCTGGATACTAATAGCTCTTGCAGCCCTTCACTCATTGTTACAGGAGCATCTTTTATTATCCCTAAAACTAAAGGAATGAGTTCTTCTTTACTTTCGATACGCTGAAACCTTTGTAATTTAGCGGTCGGGTTGCTGTAGTAATCGTAAATGTCCATATTTTTCATATGAGTCATAATTCTGGGGGGCAAAACCAGACTTACGGTTTTCTGATGCTGTTTGCCTAACATCGGCAGGCAACCAATAATAAATGTAAAAGTTCTTCCCACGCGTCCGGAATTATGAAACTCAATATTAATGCTGCTGTCCGGCGTATCTATAATTTGATTTTGTAGCATAGCCAAACGATCATAAACGATTTGGCCTTTAGAAAGTCCTTCTCTAAAGTCTATTTCCATGGTTTTACCAAACTATTGTTGAAATGTTAATAGCGTACAAGATGAATACCACCGATAGCAAAGATGTTATCCAAATAAGTTAATGGCTATATAGCATTTTCGTTATTTTTTTCAAAGCCAAAAAAAATCAAAAGGTATTTAGCTGTCTTTATTGTTCTTTCCCTATGGATTCTTTTAAACAAAATGCTGTTGTTTTCGATTGCGCCGGAACTCTTGTTGAAATGTATCGCGTGACGAAGGAGCTCAAAACCGGCAAAATCATTTTAGACGCCGACAACCTGAAATTGGTGACGGAATCGACCGGCCGCGGTTTGATCATTATTGACACGCCTCTGTCTTTGATGCAAACTCAGCCGCCTGAACGCCTGCTGTCCGACTTTTTGCGTCAGGAAAAAATCCCGTTCGGCGTGGCTTACGCGGCAAAAGGGTTTGACGCCGGTGACATTTCCCGCATTTTAATGACTGATAAAACGGAGATTCGCCACTTCTTAGAAACGAATCTGGAAGCCGTTTCTCAATTCGATGACATCATCTATGAGGTGTTTGGTTTCATCATCGACTCAAATGAAAACAGAATCACCCACGCGATGAGCACGGGCGGAAAACTCTTTGACAGCGCAAGAAGCGTTGCCGCTGCCGCCGCCGTCAACTGCGACCTCTTCATCGCGTCGGGCGACGACTACGGTAACTTAAACCGTGTCGCCGACAAACTGGGCATTCCCTTGGATAACGTGGTCGGCCTTTGCGATGACGCCAAAAAAGAAAAAATCGTCAGAGAACTTCAAAGCCACTACCCGAAAGTCATCATGATCGGCGACGGCATCAATGACATATTGGCAATGAAGGCCGCCGACTTCAGCATCTTAATCAGCCGGAGCAATTACCATACCCCAAACGAACTCAAAGACGCCGCCGATGAAATCGTTGACGACCTCGGCGAATGCACGGAAGTTTTGAACGGGTATATTTTGGAATGAGAATTTGAATGAGAATTTGAATGAGAAGCAAAAGTAATGAACAAGTGAATCAGTGGGTGAAATAATATGATGCCTTCAGAATTTAAAGAAGAAGAAACGGCGATAAAAAAGCTGACTGACCCTGATGAATTAACAGAAATTGCAAACAGTAACGATACGCATAAATATGTTTACAAATGGGAGACCAACGAATGTATGAGTTGCGGCGATTGCACGCGTCCTTTTGACAGGTATGCCAAAATGGAGCGCTGTAATTTATTCTATCAGGTTACCGAGCACACTTTAGACCTGCGTGAAACAGCGCGGGAAAGACTTGCCGAACTTAGGGGATAAGCCGTTTATCGCCATGGGTCATGATTTGTTCGTTTATAGGACAATCCATTCCCTCTCCTGTTTCGGGCATTGATAATTTCATTTCTCTGTATATCGAAAATGTTAATTATCGGTTGTCAATCCAGTTTCCGCCTGTTTGTTTTCTGCATTTTTTGCATCTTTGGTAGTCATAATCCCACCCATGCGAATGGGAAGATTTGCTTACCCACTCGTGGATTTCCTCGTCACTGAAACATTTAATCCCTTTCGCTTCCCAATGATTTATTATTTTTTCAAGCGCCCTTTCATTTGCAATCTTTTTAACGACATTTTTATGGGTCGAATATTCTTCAACCGCCATCGCTATTTCTATCAGAGCCGCTTCGTTTGTAATATGTTCAAGTGCATGGCCGACACTCCAATTTTTTGCAATTTTTATCCACACAGTTTCGTCAACGTTAATTTTGCGGGAAATTAAATAAAGGATATACCCGTTTTCTTCCAGCTCGGAAATTTCTCTCAAATTGTTTTCATCTGTAATTTTTTCAACAGCAATTTTACGAACACTTTCGCTTTTATCATCCTTTGCAATGCCAAATAATACCGCTTCATCCGTTATCTGTCCAATGGCGGCCTGACGAACAAGCTCAGATGTATCGGTTAACGCTACCTTTTTCAAAACTGCTTCATCTGTGACCTCTCCGCGCCTAAGCGCGGATAACTTCTTCTCGTCGTCATAAATTTTATTCCATTCAAAAATTGTCATAGACATGTTTTAGACCTTCAATTAAACATTTTTTTTACCGCTATAATATACTTTCTTGTTTTTGTTTATGTTTTACATCGAAAATTAAGAATAAAATTATGAAATATTCAATTCTTCATTTATTATTCTCAATTTTATGTCGTTATTATCAATCCGTCTCCGATGACAAAAATGAGACTTGCTTTCTTTATTTGAATCAATACCGGCCGGATTAACAGAAGTCAACAAAATCCAAAGACACCGTACAAAACAGACTTTTTTTGAAAAACCCATTTATCGGAAGAGTTTTAAATATTGAAAGGAAAGAAATGAGATTAAATAATAGAATTGCAGATTGAGAGAGATATATCAAACATCAAACGCATAATGTTTAAAGCTTTGAGCGCCAAAGTAAATGCAATGATTCTGAATCTGTACCAAACCCTTTCATATTGCAGCGGTGAAAAATATTTGCAAGATCAAAGGAAAATCAGTATAGGATAAATTAGGATAAATCCGATATTTGCAAACAATCGCTGATGAGTAACCGGAAAGGAGAGTGGAGAATTAATGTCTGCTTTTATTGAAATCAAAAATTTGTCCGTCGATTTTGACGGTAAATATGTTCTGAAAAACGTCAATCTGACTGTCAAAGAAGGAGAAGTCATCGGAATTTTGGGGAAAAGCGGTTCCGGTAAAACGATTTTGATGCACGTCCTCAGGGGGACGGAGCATGTCGGGCATATCACCGGCGAAGTCCTTTATCACACCGCCCGCTGTCCCTCCTGCCACCGCGTCGAATTCCCAAGCCTTGCCGGCAAGAAATGCGGCTGTGAAAAGGAAGGCAAATTTGAAGCTTACACGATTGATTTTGCCGCCACCGGCCTTTACGACGACGAGCGAAAAGATGTGACAAAACGCATCTCCATCATGATTCAAAGAACGTTTGCGCTGTACGGCGACGACACTGTTTTGACAAATATTTTAAACGCGTTAAACGAAGTCGGTTACAAAGGTTCCGACACGATTAAAAAAGCGGCGGACTTGCTTGAAGAAGTCAACGTCTCCCACAGGATGCTTCATATCGCCCGTGAACTTTCCGGCGGCGAAAAGCAGCGTGTCGTTCTTGCCCGCCAACTTGTGAAAGAGCCGCTCCTCTTGCTTGCAGACGAGCCGACGGGAACGCTGGACCCGATGAACGCGGATTTGGTTCACAAAATCCTCATGAAATCTGTGAAAACGCGCGGCATGACCATGATTATTACGTCCCACTGGCCCGAAGTTATTTTAGAACTCGCGCACAGAGCCATTCTCCTTGATGAAGGCGAAGTGGTTGAAGTCGGCGAGCCGAAGAAAATCGTTGACAAATTCATGGAAGGCTACACCGAAATCGTTACCGAAAAGCCGACAGAATTCGGGGGGCCGATTGTTCGGGTCAAAAACCTGACGAAAAAATTCGTTTCCGTTGACCGCGGCGTTGTTCGCGCCATCGATGACATTTCATTTGACGTTTACGAACGGGAAGTTTTCGGCCTCATCGGGCGAAGCGGCGCCGGAAAAACAACGACTTCAAAAATTCTGATGGGCGTTGTTCCGCCGACGAGCGGCGAAGTGTCGGTTCGCGTCGGCGACGAATGGGTGGATATGAGCGTCCCCGGCGTTGAAAACAAGGGCCGCGCAACGAAGTATATGGGCATTTTGTATCAGGAATACAGCCTGTACCCGCACAGCGCCGTGATTGAAAATTTAACGGGCTCCATCAGCCTGGACCTGCCGTATGAACTCGGTATCCGAAAAGCGGTCCAAACATTGAAAATCGCCGGCTTCACGGAAGAGGGCGCCAAGAAGATTTTAGACAAACAAACACTCGAACTCAGCGAAGGCGAACGCCACCGCGTCGCGATGGCGCAGGTGTTGATGAAAGAGCCCAACATCGTCATCATGGATGAGCCGACGGGAACAATGGACCCCCTCACGCGCGCCTCCGTTACCAACTCCATCCTAAACGCCCGCGAAAAGCTCGGCGAAACCTTCGTCATCGTTTCACACGACATGGATTTCGTGCATGAAGTCTGTGACCGCGTCGCTTTAATCGAGGACGGCAAAATCGTCAAGACCGGAAGTCCCGATGATATCGTTCCGTATTTGACCGGCCAAGGACATGCCAAAACGCAGGAAGCGCCGAAGAAAAAGGCAGCTGAAAAATCGGCGGCAACCGGAAAACCGGCGGCAACCGGAAAACCGGCGGCAACCGGAAAACCGGCGGCAACCGGAAAACCGGCGGCAACCGGAAAACCTGTCGCTGAAAAATCGGCAACAGAAAAACCGGCAATCGGTAAGGCATCTCAAAAACCAGTCGCTGTGAAAGCGTCTCAAAAACCGGCCGCTGAAAAGGCGGCTTCAAAGGAAGCGCCTGCCAAAGAATCGCCTGCCAAAGAATCGCCTTCCAAAGAATCGCCTGCCAAGAAAACGCCTGCCAAGGAATCGCCTGCCAAGAAAACGGCGCCCCAAAAGGAAGCCGCGGCGAAATCTAAGAAAGCCGACTTAAAAAGTCTTGAGGAGAAGGCGGCCGAAATGGAAAACATTGAAATTAATACCGACGGCGGATGCGTTTGATTTCGCTCATCCCGCCGGCCTGTTCTATTGACAAACATTGCAGCCGTTTCGGAGAATAAAAGAATGGCATCAAAGATAAATGTTGAAATAAACGGAAACGTTCACGCATTTGATAAGAAAGTAACACCGGCCGAAGCAATCAAAAAGACCGGCGCGCCTTATGTTGACGGCGCCTGCGTTTGTATTGTGAAAAAGCAGGCGGAAAAGGAAGCCTTTCGGGCGAAGGAGTTTGTCCTTCAAACGAATAAAGGGATTCTGATGATTGAACTTCGAGACCCTTCTTCCGCTTCATCTCAAATTTGGCTGGAAAATTACGCAAAGCTTGCGCCTTTCCCGATTCTCTTTGAAAGCCCCGACGCTGCCGCTTTCGGTCCGTTTAAGGCGAAATACGCGATTCAAAAAGGCGTCAAACGCTATCGCAAATATGATGTCGTTTTAAGCGCGGGCGGCTATGATACGGCTAAAACGACGCTGATTTTTTCTAAAAAAGAACATTACGCTGATTACGGAACGCCCGCTGACGGCGTCTTTGCGACGCTTTCCGCAGGCCGGACAAATTTGGAACATATCGAAAAAGGCGACATGGTTGAATCCATCCTGCCGTACGCTGAGGAAAACGAAGCTTTCGGCGAAGGGGTTTGCACGGCTGATTTGTCGGCGCCCTTAGAAGACGGCGACAAACTGATTACGTTTGCCGAAATCGAAATGTCACCGCATTCCCCCATGGGCGCGGAACGGTTTTTCGCAATCGTCAAAGACGGAACTTTTAGAATCGACTCGACAGCCTCAGCTTTTCGTTCGGATGACACACTGAAAAGCGAGCCGTGCGAATATGAAAATTTTGAGCCGCGCAAAGTCGGAACCGTTTCATTCCGAACGGCGGGCGCGGGCCGCGGGCGCGTTTACATCTCCGCCGCGAACAGAGCTTCCAGCCTGCTTCATTCCGTTGTCGGTCACGTGACGGCCGGAATGGAACTTCCCTTTTTTGCAAGCCCCGGTGACCGCTTTACAGTTGAAACGTCGCCGCCGCATTTGCTCTTGCTCGGCCGCTCCGTTGAAGAATCCAAAGCATTGCTGACGGCCATTCATATCGACATGAAGGTGGACGGTTATGACGGCCCCGGCAACGTTATTGTTCTTCAGGAACCGGCGACGACGCTTGAAATTTTAAGAGAAGGGAAAGTTGCCGTAACGTCTGTTCCCCGCTCCAAATTGATTGAAGTTGAATTTTATTACGACCTCGCCCCGAAAAGCGTTGAGTTTTTCAGGCACTCCATTGACTTGAAAACACATCCGGTCGGTTCTTTGCCGACGTCTATGATTTACGACGAGACTTACATTTTCAGGGCGGAGAAGCAGGCGGAGAAGTACAAAGAAATCATGCCGGAAAACACGCCGAAAGAAAAGGTGCCGGCATTCGACATCGGTATTACAAATCAGTCTGCCAAAAGGATGGGTTACATCGGCGTCCGTCTGGCGGATGAAACGATGTTCGGGCCGACCGGCGAAAAGTTTGAAGCGACCAACATCATCGGCCGCATTTTGAATCCCGATAATCTGAAAAATATTCAGGAAGGGGATGTGATTTACATCAAAGAAATCGGCGCCAGACGGGACACCGCCGCGCCGGAAGACGAACATTCCGAACCGGAATCGGAATCGGAATCGGAATCAAAATCGGAATCAAAATCAAAGGGGGCCGGCCAATGACCACAAACGGCGCGCCTTTTGAATTAAAGAGGCCCCCTTCCATTCCCGGCAGCCTTTCGGGGAAAAAGGAAATCACAAAGCTCGTCGCCGTCAGTTCCGATAAGGTTCTGCCGTCCGACGCCGCCCAAGCCGCTTATTCTTCCGGTTATTTCGTGACGCTGAAAGAAACCTGTTACGGCCTCGTCTTAACGGGAACAAAAGAAAACGTGGACGCGGTTATCAAAATCATTCAGGACTTGGATAGAAATCATATCTTTGTCAAAGACCGCGGCTTTCCCACAGGCGACCCGCGCCGCTGCCGCGCCGTCCGTAATGGCGGCCAGCGCCCCGGCTTTTACACGCTTCATGAAGAAATTTCAAAGATGGGAACCATCGGCGCCGCTCTTGATGATTATGACGCGAAAGTAAAGAAAAAGGCAGCGGAATGGCCTGACAAACCCTCTTCTCTCAAACTGGAAAATTATATCAACAGCGAGTTCGGCGAAAACAAAAAAGAAATACAAAACCCGAAAGTCATCGCGGATAAAATCAAGGCAAAAGGCAAAAATCCGAGAAGCGGCGGCGAAAAGGAAGCCGATATGGCGGCAGAAAAGACACAGGCAGGCAAGGCAGCTGCCAAGGCGCCGGTCGGCAAGGCAGCCGCCAGCAAGGCATCTGCCAAGACACCTGTCAGCAAGGCACCTGTCAGCAAGGCATCTGTCAGCAAGACACCTGTCAGCAAGGCACCTGTCAGCAAAGCAGCTGCCAAGGCACCGGTCACAAAACCGGCAGAAAAGAAAATTCCGGCAAAGACAACCGCTGTCAAGAAAACAACAAAGACCGCCGCCGAAAAGAAAACGGCCGGGGCGAAAAAATAAAGGGAACAAAACCGCCTTTACGAAGTCAAATGAAAGGGTTTAGAATCACATTCAGAAATCACATTTACAGAAATCATATAATGTAGGAAAATTCAAAAAAAAGAGGTGGATGCGTTGGTAAAAGTTTTTGTTTATCCCACAAACAGCTTTATTCTGGCGGACTTGGTGACGCGGTCCGGCCATGAGCCGCTTGTCATTATGAACCAAGTGCGTGAGA
>Ga0123353_10004245_pt1 | contig 18401 bp, 14 predicted proteins | sample TergutLab28metaG_3_FD_92763 | JGI IMG/M metagenome (GOLD analysis project Ga0123353, IMG submission 92763) | Labiotermes labralis P3 segment gut microbial communities from Petit-Saut dam, French Guiana - Lab288 P3 | ecosystem: Host-associated > Arthropoda: Insects > Digestive system > Gut ... | reverse complement strand
TTTCTTACGTAATTTTCGTTTAACCATTTTATGCAAACCACCAGATTTCACGCATTGTACGATGTTTCACCAATGCGCACAATATCAATCCGAAACAGGAATAGAGCCATGATTTTTACCGGAATGGTGAGCCCTTAGTAGCATAAGGACTTTCCCAAATGTGCGCCCTTATACCCTTATCATCTTGCGTAATCAAGGGTATAAGGGCGCAATAAGTGAGACAAATCAGTGCTACTAAGGGCGCATTGTCCGAGCAAAAAAACATCCTGATGGGAAAGCGCATTATGTCTCCGTTTACAGTATAGTATCTCCAAACCAATTCTGAATACGCTTTAGCCTACAATCCTTGGTTATTCCGATTCACCGCGGAGGGTTTTGCGGATGATTTCGAGGCGTTTGGCGATTTCCTCTTCAAAACCGCGGGCAGTTGGGTGATAATACTCCCGGTCTACCCCGAGATATTCCTGGGCGACGATCCCCCCCTCAAAATTGTGGGCATATTGGTAGCCTTGGTGTCCGAGTTGATCGGCTCCTTTGTAATGGGTGTCACGCAAATGCCGGGGGACGGGAACCGTTCGCATTTCCCGGACATCTTTCCTGGCGTCGCCGATCGCCATTGTCGCGGCATTCGATTTTGGGGCCGTTGCCAGATACAGGACCGCTTGAGCAAGATTCAACTGGCATTCGGGAAGTCCGACCAACTCACATGCCTGGGCTGTTGCGACTGCCAGCGGAAGAGCCGCCGGGTCGGCATTTCCAACATCTTCACTTGCCAGAATGACCAGTCGCCGGGCAAGAAACCGGACGTCTTCCCCGCCTTCGAGCATTTTGGCGAGCCAATAGATCGCGGCATCGGCGTCACTTCCGCGGATGCTCTTGATCAGGGCACTGATGGTGTCGTAATGCGAGTCACCGTCCCGGTCATACTGGACGGCCTTGCGTTGGACCGATTCGGCGGCCAGTTCCCGGGTAAACTCCACCGGTGAAGTCTCGCAAGACAAAACGCCGATTTCCAGGGCCGAAAGTGCCTGTCTGGCGTCTCCGTCGCTCACTTCGGCAAGATAGTCGAGGGCGTCTTCGTGCATCACGATTTTCCGGCGTCCGAGTCCCCGTTCCGGATCATCAACGGCACGGAGCAGGAGAGCCTTGATCATTTCCTGGGTGAGCGGCTCGAACTGAAAAATCCGACTGCGACTGATCAAGGCGTTGTTAATCGTGAAAAACGGGTTTTCCGTCGTTGCCCCGACAAGAATCACGACTCCGTTTTCCACTTCCGGGAGCAGAACATCCTGTTGTGCTTTGTTGAACCTGTGGATTTCATCGACAAACAGCAACGTTCGTTGTCCCGTGGTCGAAAGCCGGGTTTCCGCCTCGGCCAGAACCTCCCGGAGTTGTTTGACGCCATCGTTGACGGCAGAAAGTTGACGAAAATCGCTCCGACTCTCCTTGGAAAGAAGGTGGGCAAGTGTCGTTTTTCCGGAGCCGGGCGGACCATGAAAAATCACCGAGCCGAGTCGGTCCGCCTTGAGCAGGCGGCGGAGAAGTTTCCCTTCTCCAAGAAAGTGATCCTGACCGACAAACTCGTCCAGGCTCCTCGGCCTCATTCGCGCCGCAAGCGGTTGCGCCTTGCGACGATTTTCTTGTTCCGAAGCTGCGAAAAGAGACATGTCACCGTCACGACACCGCGCAAGTGATGTCGTGTCATCTATTTATTTCAAGAAGAATGAGAATTATTCCGAGGTTTTTTGTTCCGGTTCCGACACGACGGGCGGAGCATCCGTAACATGGTTCGGCAGCTCAAGTTCCGGCATGACCAAATTTTCTGTTGAATTTTCAGTTGCCTTGTCGTCTGAATCATTTCCGATGCCCAAATTTTCAAGACCCAAATTTTTGAGCTCATTGAAAAGTGCGCCGGATTCACTCGTCTCCGGTGGCTGAATCGTGGGGTCGAAATCGGGGAGGAGGTCATCTTTCGGCTGGAATTTTTGTGACGACGCCAAAAAGACCGGAACCCAAGAACGGTTCAGGATTTCCTGCCGATCCTTCGCCAACTGGTAATACACGGATTTTTCGTTTCCGGCAAGTTGTTCGTAAAGTTTTTGTGCTTCTTCCAGGTCATTTCCTTCCTGGACGGCCGCCAACACTTCATGAGTCCTTGCAAGTCCCCAGTGACAACGGTCCTGAAATTCGGGGGACTTGAGCCACTTCAATGCCGTTTGAAAACTTTCCTGGGCATTTTTAAGATTTTCTTTGGCTTCTTCCCGTTTTGTCGTCAATTGAAATTCCGCCTGACGAAGCGAAACTTCGGCAAAAAGAATCTGGAATTGGGCATGTTCAACACCTGTCGGATATTTGCTCAACATCGGTGCAAGTTGCGAGGGGTCGTCCACCCCGAAAAGTATTGCCGTTGCAAGGTCTTGCGAAAAACCGGCCTGGTTCCCCCGGTTGAAATGCTGCCAAACCGTAAAAACCAAAACGACCAGCAACAGGCCGATCACGACCCGGGAAATGAGCGAACTGTGAGGTTTTATGGCCTCGATGTTTTTTTCAAGCCATTTGGCCAAACTGTTTTGTGCCAATTGATGACGACGATCCTTTTTCATCGGAAGCTCCTGGAAAATGATGATTGCACTCGAAAAATATTGTCTTGCTCATCGGTTGCATTAAAACCGGGAACCGACTATGATACCATACTTCTCACGAATCGGAACCCGGGTGGTTTTTTGTTTGTTTTTTAATTGAAAATTCTTTCATGTCACTGAATCCTGCCCAACAGGCTGCCGTGGAAACACTTTCAGGACCCCTTCTCGTCCTGGCCGGTGCCGGGACAGGAAAAACACGGGTTGTCACCTATCGAATCGCCCGACTGATGAAGAGTGGAATTCGTCCGGGCAGGATTTTGGCCGTCACATTCACCAATAAAGCGGCCAAAGAGATGCAGCAACGGATTTCCGAACTTCTGAGGTTGCCGGATCAGGGGGAAAAGCCCGAAACTTCAACGTTTCATTCACTTTGTGTCAAAATTCTGAGAAAACATATCCATCATCTTGGATATCCGAACAGATTTGCGATTTACGACCGGGGAGATCAGGAGTCGCTTGCCCGACAGGTCCTGAAAGAGATTCGGGTCTCCAGCGCCGCGATGAAACCGGGTGATCTTCTTTCGCAAATCAGTTCGTGGAAGAGTGCCGCGCTCGGTCCGGAAGAAGCCGCCGAAAAAGGGTGGAGCGCCAAAGACCATCTTGCCGCCTTGGCCTACAGGCAATATCAAAAAGCCCTGAAAACGCTTGGGGCCGTTGATTTTGATGACCTGTTGCTGAAAACGGAGGAGCTTTTTCGAGAACATCCGCAGGTTCTCCGGGAAGAGGCCGGACGCTTCGACCATCTCTTGATCGACGAGTATCAGGACACCAACGGGAGTCAATATCGGATTGTTCGCGGACTTGCCCTGCCGCACCGGAACATTTGTGTTGTCGGCGATGATGACCAGTCAATTTATGCCTGGCGCGGAGCCGAAGTGACGCATATTCTCAATTTTCGCAAGGATTGGCCCGACGCAAAAGTTGTCCGGCTTGAGTCGAATTACCGTTCGACCAAGCAGATCATCGACTGGGCCAACCGGATCATTGTTTTCAACAAGCACCGGCACGACAAACAGCTTCGTGCGACGGCAAACGGCGAGCCGCCACGGATTTTGCAATGCAAAGATGGTGAAGCGGAGGCGAAAACGGTCATCGAACAGCTCAAAACCCGACTCCGGGAGACGAAACGTCAGCCGCGTGATTTTGCGATTTTGTTCCGGACCAACGAACAGCCCCGAGCATTCGAAATGGAGCTTCGGCAGGCGAAAATTCCTTATGTTCTTGTCGGCGGACAGTCGTTTTTCGACCGGAAGGAGGTCCGTGACATCCTGTCATATCTCAAGGTGCTTTCCCGTCCGCAAGACGAGGTCTCACTTCTGAGGATCATGAACACCCCGCCGCGGGGACTTGGGGCAACCAGCATCCAGAAAGTGACCGAAACAGCTCTTGTTCAAAAGAAAAACCTCTGGAACGCCGTCACCGACCCGGAAATTTTGAACCTTGTCCCTCAGAAAAGCCGGGACGCCTTTGAGAAGTTTTCCGCCCTGATCATTCAGCAGCGCAAAATTCTCCGGCAGAACTTTTCTGCGGAAGCGGTCGGAAATTTCATCCATGCCATTGCGTATCAACAGGAAATCGAGCGGAATTATACCCAACCGGAAGAGCGGACCGCCCGTTGGGAATCGGTCGGGGAGATCGTCAATGCCGTCGCGGCGTACACACAAGAGGAGTTGCGTCCGACACTTGAAGGTTTTCTTGACCAGACTTCGCTGGCCGGGCCGGATTTCACGTCGGAGAACAAATCCGAACTCCGGAAAAACGCCGTCATGCTCATGACGCTTCACGCGGCAAAGGGACTCGAATTCAAGGAGGTTTACATGGTCGGCATGGAGGAAGGAACATTGCCGCATCACCGTTCCGTGGGCAGTGACGACATCCTGGCCGTCGACGAAGAGCGGCGGCTCTGTTATGTCGGCATCACCCGGGCCCAATTGCGGCTGACACTCACGTTTGCCCTGGCACGGCGCAAATGGGGAAAAATGCGGCCAACCGTTCCGAGTCGGTTTCTCTACGAAGTGACCGGCCAGTCGGAAAATCCCAATTATGCCAAGGCCGTCGCCCAAATTCCGCCGCATGAAAAAGAAAAGGAGAGGCCGAGGTCATGAACATATTGTTTGAGATTTTTGTCCAAGGAGTTTTGGACCTGATTTTTGCATGTCTCTGGCTGGAAGACGGGCAGGAAGCCAAGCCACGATGGTGGGTCTGGCTTATCCTGCTTCTGGTGATCATTGCGATCGGCGGCGTCGTGCTTTTTATCGTTTCTTCTTGATTCGAGCATCAATACCGGCTTTTTACTTTTCCTGTCGTATTTGCTGTTTTCGCATTTGCCGTTTTCGCGCGAGGCTCATCCCGATCAATCCGAACGAACCAGCGACCCAAAATCCAACAGTCACCGGCTCTGGAACAGACGGGTTGTGTTCTCCCAAAATCATGACGTCTTGTCCCATATTTGAGGCGGCATCATAAATGTTAAGGACATTGACCTCATAAAGTCCGCCGTCATAAACGTAGTTTGTATACCAGTCCGCTGAAGAATCATACCAACTCATGAATTTGACGAACATGTTGTCGGCGTTGATTCCCCGGACATCCTGATAATGGTCAAAGGCTTCCTGCAATTTGGTTCGGGCGGTTTTCGTGTTTTCAGCCGTGTCATCATAATTGAAAACCTTGGTGTACCCGGCCAATTGGGTGGTCGAAAAATCGACACCATTCGTGTAATAATTCTCAAGTTCACCAAGAACGTACATTTTGTAGAGCGTGGCGGCACCTTGAGTCAGGTAGCTGCGGTTCCCATAGACAAGCGGGACACCACCGGCCATTGGCTGTTCAATGGTATTCGTGGGGTTGATATTGCCGTAATAGACGCTTTGTCCCCTCAGCAACGGCGAATTTGGCTCAACACAAAACGTTTGAAAAACGCCTGCTCCGCCGCTGGTGTAGGCAAAAACCCGCGAGTCATAGTTGGCCAGTCGAAAATCGGGAACATTGGAATTGGTGATTTTGAACTCAAATCCGTCACGAATAGTACTTCCGGAAGGGTTTTGCATCTGAAGCGTAAAATCATAAGCTGATGCTTCAAAAGGCATTACAGCTACTGTCAATGCCATGACGGCGAAAAGCAAAAGAAGAAAAGTGGAACGTTTCATGGGAAGCATCTCTTTCTTGTCAAATCAATCCCGACTTCTTGTCCGTAGTTTTATAAGGGAAATTTCGGAAAAAACCGATCCTTGTGGAGTCTAATCATCAAATTTCATGCCATTTCCGACAAAAATTGACCAATTATTTTGAATATTTCCTGCAGTATTGCTTGCAATGCAGTATTCCTTGCAAATATTGCGAAGCCGGACTTGTTTTCATGTCATGCTCATCATGTCATGTCATACTCATGCTATAATCTCTTTGGCCGTCCGGGCATCGGTGACCAAATGGGTCCAAAGTCCCAGTTTTTCGTTCGCCAGCAGAGGGATCAAAGCATCTTTTTTTGATGCCCCGCACTCTCCACAGGGACCGGCGACGAGAACGACGTATTTTCCGTCTTTTTTGGCAAACTGGACCAACTCGTCCAATTCAAAAAGCGTGACGGCACGGACAGGGCAAATATCATCCAACGGCCCATGATTCGAATAAGGGCAAAACTGGACATCACCGACCCAACCGGCATCATACATGTTCTGCAAGACCTTTCGGTCAAGGAGTTCCTCACCGATCAAATGGGAGAGAAACTGCCCCAAAAGCCCATGTTCGTGCCGGGCCGTCGCCAGTGATGTGATGAAAATGTCGATTTCAGTCTTCCGCTCAAATGCCCTTCGCGTTCCAGGATTCATTTTGATCCGGTCGTAGTCTTCATGGTTCACGACCGTCTCGGAAAAAAGTGAAACGCACTCAATATTCGTAAAATTTCTGTCAAAATAAGCAAAATACGTTGACGGAACTTTCTGCGGTTCATTCACAAGAAAGCCGCCGGCGGAAATCGCATGGAGAACCAACGAAGGAAACTGAACTCCGGTACAGGCTCTTTTGGCGATTCGCTGTGCCACAAGCATGGTGGCGTAACCGGCCCCCATTCCCAGGTGGACCTTCGGCAATGGACCGCCCGGTCTTGTTTTACTCATTTTTTCATGAGCCACTTTCTCAACAAGGTCAACAATAATGTCCGCGGCTGCCGAAGCGACGTGACTTGAGGCCGTGTCCCCCACGGCATTGACGACTTTGATGTGACGTTTTGAATCACGAATCTGAAATTGGCCGGCCAACCGGTCGGCAAGGAGTTTTTCCATCGGCGGCTTGAGAAGCAAAAACCCCCGTTGGGCGGCTTCCCAAAAAAGCGGATAAATTTTTTCGCGACTCAAATCGGGACGTCCCCAGGAGTCTTGCAGCCATTGGGCGACTGCCGCGGCGGCCCCTCTTTTCTCTTCGGCGATTTCTTCCACCTCTTCGGGGTTGGAATTGGCCGAGGAAAGTCCAAGTTGTCGCAAAAAACGGTCACAAACGGCAAAAATCAACTCATCACTTTCGTGACTTGCCTGCCAACGTCCTGTCCTTGTTTTTTTTGCCTTTGCCATGTTTATTTTTCTTAGTTTCGAATGGAAATCCCCCCTTCCCGGGAGGACTTCATGCTAATTTCATATTTTTATCTGTTTATTTTACTTGTAACGAAACATGTTTTCAACAGCATTATCAGATTTTTAACAGCATTATCAGAAAGTCATCCCTATTTTTGCTTTGAATCGTCATCGAACAATGAATATTTCAAAATGAAATCATGACTTCTCAAGATTCTGACAATAGGATAGGACTTTTAGCCACGGAATACACGGAATTTCACGGAAATTAGACTTTAGGCTTTCCAGAGGAAACTACAGTCTAAAGTCTACAGCCCAAAGCCTATCGGACCCGTGTATTCAATGCCGATCTTTTATGACACAGGCAATATCCCATGAATGACTCGATCCAATTCATCCGGTGTTAAATCGGACCCACTGGGGAGGCACAAACCGTTGTTAAAAAACGATTCGGAGACTTCACCCCCACGATGTCGGCAATGGGAGAAAACCGGCTGCAAGTGCATGGGTTTCCAAACAGGGCGGGCTTCGATGTTTTCCGCCTCCAAGGCCAATCGGACTTCTTCACGTGTTTTGCCGAACTTCGCCGGGTCAATCGTCAGGATGGTTAGCCAACGGGTCGAAAGGAATCCTTCCGGTTCCGGCATGAAATTGATGCCCGGCAAATCGCCAAGATGTTTTTTATAGTAATCAAAGTTGGCCCGGCGTGCAGCGACACGTTCGTCAAGAGTCAGCAATTGGCCGCGACCAACAGCGGCACACAAATTACTCATCCGATAGTTGTAGCCAATCTCGGAATGCTGATAGTGCGGGGCAGGGTCACGGGATTGCGTCGCCCAGAAACGGACCTTTTTCGCCCAATCCTCGTGATCGGTGACAAACATCCCGCCGCCGCTTGACGTGATGATTTTGTTGCCGTTGAACGAAAAAATGCCGATTTTTCCAAATATTCCTGCATTTTTTCCGCGATATTTCGCTCCCAGTGCTTCGGCGGCGTCTTCCAGAATCGGCACATCATACTTTTGGCAAATTTCGGCAATCACGTCATAATCGGCGCATTGGCCATACAAATCGACGGGAATCACCGCTTTGGGAAGTTTGTTTTGTTTGGCACAAGCGGCCAGTTCATCCGCCAAAAGCTGCGGATCCATGTTCCACGTTTCACGATTGGAGTCGATAAAAACCGGCGTTGCACCAAGATATGTCACCGGATTGGCCGACGCGGAAAAGGTCAGCGACGAAACAATCACCTCATCGCCGGGCCCGACTCCGAGCAGTTTCAGACCCAGATGAATCGCCGCCGTGCCGCTGGAAAGCGCAACGGCATGTTTCGCATCGATTTTTTCAGCGAATTCCCGTTCAAAGGCATCAACATGGGGTCCCAGTGGTGCAATCCAGTTGGAATCGAACGCGTCGAGAAGGTATTCACGTTCTTTGGGCGATATGACATGCGGTGACGAAAGCCAAATGCGGGGATGAGTTTGAGTCATTGGTAAAACCGTTGTTATTGCTTGTGTCATAAAAGATTGGCACTTTTTTCAGGTTTTTTGATTCCGAACACCGCAGTTTCCTTACCTTCGCTCCGCTACGGCCGGGGCACTGCAGCCAAACTCTTATGTGACGACCAGTATTATACACGATAGAGTGGAAAATAATCCGATCTGAGCGGTTCATCCTTATTTTTTTGAGCCAACTCAACAAGTTCATGATAAATGTCATGATTATGAATGCGCCGGGCAATCCAAAAATCGTGGAGTCCGTTTTTTGCAAATGATTTTTTGAAAAGTAACAGTGAGTCATCCTCCGCCGTAGTAAAACCACCGCCGAGATGAAAAAACCGTTTGCCATGATCTTTGCCCCAACGTGCCGCTTCCGCCAGGATCAGGTTGTTACATGCCAACTTATAGTAATCCGGGTGAGTTGCTGAAAAGTGGTAGTGCATAAAGTTTTGATGGTGCATAAACATCGCCGAACTGATGATTGTTCCTTCGTGAAGTGCGTTCAGGATAAAAATTTTGCCGTTCAATGCACGCATGGTTTCAATGAAAAACTCTTCCGTGAAAAAGTAATAATCCAGAGCGGCGTTCTTTTGCATTGTCAGAGTGTATAAACGATGGAAATCCTTGATGGTCGTTCCTTCAAAATCAAATTGCACTTTCACATCATTTTTTATCGCTTTCTTGATTGTGTTTCTGCATTTTTGAGAAAAGCTGTCTTTCATCAGGTTATCAAGAGTCAGATCAATGGCAACCGTCTTGCGATTGAAGGCGACGTCATAAATCTCTTTACAATACTCGACGTTGTTGAGCAGGGGGTGAAAACGGACGAATTCCGTAATAATATCGTTTTTCTTGCAGTAATTTGAAAATTCATTGCTATAGGCTTGCGCCAACTGATATTGATGATCCGATTTGCATTCGGTAATGATCGGTCCCCCGTATCCGTAAGGGGTGATACAGTCAAAGTGCTTCGTTTCCTGGCCGCCAATAATAATCGGACGAACGATGAACGAATAATAGACTTTTCCAAGCGCACAATCGAACTCAAATTTATGCCATTGACCATGATCATGGTCTGCAAATAATTTGCCGTATTCGGGTGTAAAATAGATATCCGGTTCGTACATAGTCACACATTCCTCCATGCTGCAAACAGATCAATTATACGCGACATACATGCCTCATCATAGCGCTGATCACATGGAATCGAAAGGCAATGATGATAAAATTCATGGACACGCAATTTGTTTTGAACATAATGTTGAGGAATCGGCCAATGGATGGGTGGATAAATCCGGTGGCAAATCAAATGATTTCTCAAAGAATCTCTCTCCCGGTTTACCCAAACAGGCATAAACAAAGGACAAAAAGACTCCGGCAACGAATCCATCACAGGATAAAGCAAGTCATCAAAATCCTTGATCCTTTTTTCGAGAAACAGGTAATTTTCTCTCCTTTGCTGAAAAATCTCATTCCAGTCGGTATTCGCGATAATGCTTGATGATATTTCACTCATCGCCGTTGGTTCGGTTGTATGATTCAAATGATCTTCCGCTTTTGCAAAAATCGAAAGAAAAATATCTTTACCGTCCGAATTCTCATCTTTCATGAAAAGATTTTTTAGCGCAAAAGCCTCCATTCTGGTGCTGACAAAAAAAACATCATGTTCATTTGGCGGAGTAATCGGCACATTTTTGGAGCAGTCGATCAATACACCACCGTCAGGAATTCCAGTCCATTTTCTCAAACTGCTTAAATAATAATCAGGTTCAACAGGAATCGGAAAACGTGACAATAGTGAATGTGTGATGTCTTCAATGACGATGCACCCATCCGATTTGATTTCATCATATTTTTCTCGCACACAAGCGATTGTGTCAAAACCGAAATAAGGGTGAAGCAACACAATGCCGGGTTGCGTGTTTTGATATTGAAGCAGCCATTTTTCGATGTCGATATCAAGATCAAGCTCTACTTCGTAGAAATGGAGGTCGTATCCCGCATGAACAAACGGAGTGATGACAGTTTCACAAGTGCATTCGGGCAGCATGACTGATTTTTTCTTCGGCTGGACATGATTTAACAGTAAAAGACAAGCACTTCGCCCGGATGAAGTAAAAAAATAATCATGATTTTTCGGGGAAAATTTTTCGGCCAAGAAAACAGGCAGCCCTCCCCTGTCTCCCGTTGCGACTTGGGGGTCAAACCAAAATTCACCGCCGATTTCATTCATTATTTTTTTATTCTTCATTGAAAATTGACATGATAAGCAGGTCTTTATACATTCCGGATTTGAATACCCGATGTTTTTGGCGTCCTTCCAATATAAAACCACATTTATTGAACATATTTTGAGACGGGAGGTTATCTTCCAAAATGTTCGCGAAAACACAATGGAGATTTAATTCGTGAAACGCATAACGTACCATCGCGGAAATAGCTTTTTGCCCAAGTCCTTTGCGCCGAAATTTTTCGTCATTGACGATTTTAATATGGATTTGAGCATTTCGATTTTTCCAGTCGATGTCGCTCAATATGACTGTTCCCGCCACTCCCAAATCATCGACGTCAATGATACATCGCAAAATATTGGTTTCATTTTTTAATGAATCATACCAGTTTTTCTGTCTCTCAAACGAAACCGGAAACGACCATCCTCCCAGCATTTGCTCAATAGATTCATCATTCGCCATTTGATGAAGTATTACCAAATCCGTGATTTCAATAGCTCTCAGTAAAATGTTTTCGTGCCTGATATTCATGATAAAAACTAAAAAACTACCCCTTTTTGTTTTGATGTCTTCGATACTCATCAAAATCAATACCAACCCCAACACCGCGTTCACCGATACCGGATCGCTTCAACACGCAAATCATGGTCAGCATGATGATTTTAATGTCAAAAAAAAACGATGGATGATTAACATATTCCAGATCATATTTGAATTTTTCCTCCCAAGTCAGGGAGTTTCGCCCGTTGACTTGTGCCCATCCGGTAATGCCGGGTTTGACATCATGACGCCTCATTTCTTCTTTTGTAAAATATGGCAAGTAAATCATGGCAAGTGGTCTCGGCCCAACCAAGCTCATCTCGCCTTTCAGCACATTGATGAGTTCAGGAAATTCGTCGATACTCGTTTTTCGCAAAAAATTACCAAGCCATGTGACACGCTGGACATCAGGCAGCAGTTGTCCGTTTCCATCTTTGGCGTTCGTCATCGTGCGAAATTTCCACATGTCAAACGGTTTGCCGTGTAACCCCGGTCTTTGCTGCTTGAACAGGATGGGGGTTCCCATTTGCAGACGAATCCATACGGCAACAATCAACAGAACCGGCGAAAGCAAGATCAATACAAACAAAGCACCACAAACGTCGATGAGTTTTTTGAACACGATTCGGTACATTTTCAACCTCGTTTCCTGTGAAATTCCTCGACGGTTTTTTCCAATGTTTCGACGAACTTTTCGCCAAGGAAATTTCGTGAAAACGTTTGTTCGGCCAGTTGTCTTGCATTACGCCCCATTTTCTTGAGTTCTTCCCGCATCGTCATCATTCGCGCGACCGTATCGGCAAACGCAATCGGATCGTCGGGAGGGACGACCATGCCACAGTTGTTTTCCTTGATATATTCCGCAAGCCAACCGGGATAGTTGTTGAGAACGGGCAAACCACAGGAAAGGTAATCGAAAAATTTGTTCGGACTCGTTCCACGATAAAAAGCCGGGATATTTTTGAGAATCTGCATTCCGACATCCATTTGCGGGAGAATTTTTGCCAACTCTCTTTTTGGCACAGGTTCAACCCAGGAAATATGGCTGTCAAGTTTTTCATTTTTCGAACGTTCCATCAGGTGGGGTTTGAGTCCACCGGTACCGATAAAACAGAAGCGAACACCGGTCATGTTGCGTTTCTTGATTTCACCAATGGCATCCAGCACGGCGTCAAGTCCGTTGGCCAGTCCGTGAGCTCCGGTAAACACAAACCGAAAATCGCCCGGAATGCCAAATCGCGAGTCGTGGTCCACATTGACATTCGACGTGGAGGGCACGAAAAGATCAAGATCGCAACTGTTCGGGATAATTTCAATTTTATCTTCCGGAAAACCGGTTTCGGCAATTCCTTTTTTAATACCGGGAGCAAGAGCTATGCACCGGTCGGCGGCACGATATGCGCGAAGTTCCATCCGTTTCAAATACCATTTGAGCGGCCAGTGTCGAACAATCCCCATCGCGACGGGAAGTTCCGGCCAAAGATCGCGCACTTCGAACACGAACGGACAACGGTGAAACCTTGCCGCCTTGCGTCCGGGATCGCCGACCGTGAGCGGTGTCGACGTGGCGAAAACAAGATCGACATTTTTCAGTGATTTGGCAAGGTTCAACGCTTTTTTCGCAAACTTGAGAAATACAAACCAGCGTTTGGCAAATCCCATCGCATTGGAATACGGTTCCGTGATCTGGTAAATGTCAATTCCGTCAATATGTTTTTGCGTCACCATTCCTGTCGGCATCAAGGCATCCGTAATCTCCGTTGTGCCGCAAATCATTGATACTTTGTGACCGGCACGAACAAGCCGTTGTGCCATTTCGTAACTTCGCGTTCCGCTTTTTTGGTCAGGAGTCATAAAATACTGGTGAATATAGATCACGTGCATGAAATCAAACCTCACTAAACCAATATATTAACACTTGCGGAGCATTATGCAAAGTCACCGAACCTCGAATAATGATTGTTGGTGCGATATTCTTTTTGCCGTAATACAACGACTCCCAACCTTCCGGCGGGTCGGTTTGACCGGAGATCAATTCGAACGAAAACCCAGGTGTCTTTTGCCAGGAAACGACAAAATTGTTTTTTCGCCATGTTATGGTCTGCTCGTCTTCAATTTGGTTCCATTCACCGGGTGCAAGCCGGAAACGCGAAACGATGTCATGTGTTCCCGGAGTTTTGGCAAAGAGATAATCGGTAACCGTCCATGAGTCGCCTTCTCTTTCGATTTTTCGTCGATGCGTCAATCGGCCTGGTAATCGATGATAACCGTAGTGTTCGCCTTCAAAAACGCTTTGCGATTCCGAGATGTTCTCAAAACGCAGCAACCTGGATTTGTACCAATAAAAGCAAAGGAAACGCGGTCCTTTCAGCATTGGCCCCTGACCGTCAATTTCAATGGTGTTATGTGCAGCCGTGCTTGTGAAAAACTTGCCCACGGGGTCCGTCGTATAATAAAAATAACTTCCTCCATCGCGGACGATGTTTTCACCGTCGGACCAGAGGTCGAAGTGCAACATGTCCTGCATGGACGGTCGATCACGATAAGTATGGCAGCGCGTCATACACCAGCTTTTTTCACCGCGCATAACATAATATCCGCCGTCTTTTGCCTCAAAAGATGACACAAGTCTTGTTTTTTGTTTTACGGGAACAAAGATTTCTTCCCCGAACAACCAGAACGCTTTTTCGTCCCACGGTCCGGCATCAAAGATTCGCTTTCCATGAAAACGAAGTTGAGTCGCCTGAATAACCGGCCTGTAATCGAGATAATCGCTGCAGGAAAACGGCAGTGCCTGCGAACCATCATTGGGACCGTAATTGGGAACACGGCCGCTTGTTCTGTCAACAAATTCGGCAAGCCAGTCGGCGGCACATTCGAATTTTTCACCGACGCCTTTGGGCAACCGGGATTTGCAGAGAGCGATTGTCCAAAGCAAATCGTCAAGCATCACACGATGGTAATTCATGCTGTGCTGCACAAACGAACCGTCGGCATAGATTTGTCGAGTCACTTCGGCGGCAAGATATTTGTCCGCCCGGTTTTCCCAATCGAAAATTTCGAGAAAACGACCGACCGTCAATAGACCGACCGCTTCGCTGATGCCATGATTGTTCTTTTGCGAAAGTGCATAATTGATATTGACGTCAATCAGTTTTCCGGTTTGCCAAACCAGTTTCGCAAGTCGTATCATCCGTTCATCGGTTGCGGCGTCCGAGGTCAAGGTCACTGTTGCGGCAAAAAGCACGGCCATCATTCGGAATGTCGATTCCTGTCCGCATCCCCAGGCCGGTGATATCATCGCGGGATTCTGTTCCGCCCAGGCATCAAACATTTCCCAAAACGCTGAAGCCCAGCATTCCTTGGTCGTGTGCGCGTAAGCTCTCGCAAAATAATACGCCGGCGTCAAACGCGACGCTTCCCAAACCAACTTGACGTCGTCACGAGGCGGCCCCGATTTTGCCGTCTTCATGGCGTGTTCGTCATTGGGATAGCGAATCTCATGAACCGGATCAAGGTTGAAATCAGGCGGCCAACCGAGTTTGCCGTACCAATGACCGAAATATAGATAATCGCCCTCCAATGCTTTTTGGCAAGGGGTGATCAATCGTTCATGCAAAAGTGACGGCTCAACATGTTTCGCCGACCAAGCCGGCATTGCTCTCGCGGCGGCGACAAAATGCGGAAAACAATTTTGCAACGATTTACGAACCATGTCCGGCGTTATTTTCACTTGGCTGCGAAAAGCGGCGTCGGAAAAGTTTTTCGGGTCAAGCCGTCGTCTGAGATATCCGCTGCGCATACGCCAAACCTGCAAAAGTCGCCTTGGGACATTGTCCCAACCGACTCCTTTGAGCGTCCACCAGATTTTTGCAAGCGGATTCATGGAATTACAAACCTTGATACTCGGTGTCCAGAATAATCATTCTTCCTTCAATGGCTGAAGTCATGGCCGCAAACGAAGCCAACGTGACATTAACCAGGTCTTCAAATGGAATCAAAGGTTCACCGCCTTCGACAATGCGATTAACAAATGTGTTCAATTCGTTTTGATGGCCTTTGTTCATGCAAAAGAGTTTCATTTTTTTGAACCCGGAAAACCCGTAACCGTCGAGCTTGCGAAAATTGTCCAGTCTCAATATCCGGTTTTCCGAATACACTTCGACCGTTTCCTTGGGGTATGCCTTGCTGCCGTTTGCAAAATAATTGACCGTTCCCACCGAGCCGTCTTCAAACGACAAAACAATCGACATTTTATCTTCCTTGACGGCAACTCCGCGTCCCATCATGGCCGAAGCGACCGAAACGACACGACTCCCGGCGAGGTAAGAAAGTAAATCAATGTAATGACACGCTTCGCCGACAATGCGACCACCGCCGATTTCCGGGTCGTGAACCCAAACATTGGGCGGAATCATCCCCGCGTTGGCGGCAAAGTGCATCGCCAATGGTTCGCTCCGCCCTTTCAGCAACTCTTTCATCTTTTGAACATGGGGACTGAACCGCCGATTGAATCCGACCATCAATTGCGGTCCGGGATACGATTTCCTCACTTCCACAATACGTTTCAGTTCTTCAATATTCATCGCCAGAGGCTTTTCGACAAACACATGCTTTCCCGCTTCAAGCCCCTTACAAACCAAAACGGCATGGGAATTGTGTCCTGTGGCGATAAAAACCGTGTTGACACTCTGGTCTTCCCATACGGTGTTACCATCGGCAGTCGCGTTTTCAAATCCAAACTTCGATGCGATATGCTTTGTGGCGGCCACATTCGAAATGTCGGCCACGTATTTGAGTTTTGCCGAAGTCTTTGCCAAGGCAGGCCCCATGGTCATTTTGGCAAAGTTACCGGCTCCGATCATCGCAGCAACTACTTTTCCTTCCGGATTTTTCAGTGATTCGGTGACACGGATGGTTCTCTTGATTTCCGTCGTTTCAGGATATTCCAAAATCACACCAAGCGTCGATGAATCGCTTAAAATCTTCGAGTAGGCTGATGCTGCATCTTCGAGCTTTATTCTGTCAGTGATCAGTGAGCCGAGTTTGAGCCCCCCGGAATGAATCGCGCCGAGAATCGCTTCAAAGTTTCGTTGTTCCGTCCAACGCACATACCCGATCGGATAATCGTGACCGCGCTGTTCGTACTGATCGTCATAACGTCCGGGGCCATAACTGCATGATACCTGAAACGTCAATTCTTTTTCGTAAAAGTCGGTACGTCGCAAGTTGAGACCAACGACTCCCACGAGTACGATACGCCCGCGTTTTCGACACATTTCCGCCGCCTGATGCACGATTTCATCCGTTTTGGCACTCGCCGTGACGATTACGGCATCGACTCCGGCTCCGTCCGTCCAGGCATTGGCCGCTGCAACGGCATCTCCTGCACCGCTATGACATGCGGTTGCGCCGAATTGTTTTGCCATGCCAAGCCGTTGATCGTTCAAATCAATGGCAAGGACATCACAACCGGAAGCCTTCAATAATTGTACAGTGACAAGTCCGATCAGTCCAGCCCCGAACACGGCGATTTTTTCTCCAAGCGTCGGTTGCACAAGCCGGATTCCTTGCAAGCCGATCGCGCTGAGAACGGTAAAGGTTGCTTCCTCATCGCTCACATCGTCGGGTATCTTTGCACAAAGGTTTTTCGTCACGCAAACGATTTCCGCATGAGGTCCGTTGGAAACAACGCGATCACCCGGTTTGAACCCACTCACACCGAGACCGACTTCGATGACTTCACCGACATTGCAATAACCGAGCGGCAACGGCTCGTCGAGCCGGTTGAATACCGTTTCAAGCGTCGGTAACAACCCGTCGGTTTTGATCTTGTCGAGCACCTGCTTCACTTTGTCCGGTTGGGCTTTTGCCTTGGCAATCAGCCCGCCTTTGGAAAATTCGACGAGCATCCGTTCGGTTCCGGCGGAAATCAAGGTTTTTTTCGTCTTGATGAGAACTGTTCCCGGTCCCACACTCGGACAAGGAAGTTCCTCAATCTTTGTTTCCCCGGTTTTTAAATTTTGGAGTATCTGTTTCATTTTTATTGTTCCATTTCTTCCAGAAGATGTGGCGTGATTTCACTGATAATAAAACGGAGTTTTTTATTATCATAATGTTGTCTTTCTTTCCCGTTTCGCAAGTTCCGCCACAATAATGTCAGCGATACGACCGGCTGCCTGACCATCCCAAAGATCAGGAATACTTGGTTCCGGCAGTTGTTTTTCACGGATTTTGCGATAGGCTGCAAGAATGGCTTCCGGAGACGTACCGACAAGTTGATTGGAACCGACTTCACATGTGATCGGGCGTTCCGTATTCTCACGCAGCGTAATGCAGGGAACCTTCAAAATCGTTGTTTCTTCCTGAAGACCTCCGGAATCCGTCAGTACGACAAAGGCGTTAGCATTGAGTTTCAGGAAATCGAGATAACCCATCGGGTCAATCAGTCGCAGGTTGGACATTTGCTCGACCTTGCTCCGAAGTCCAAAGGTCTCAATATTTTTTCTTGTCCGCGGATGAATCGGAAAAATGATCGGCATGTCCTTTTGGATCGTTTCTACGGCATTGAGCAAACCCGAAAAAATCACGGAATCATCCACGTTGCTCGGACGATGCAGCGTCATCGTTCCAAACTGTTGCGGTGCCAGTCCCATTTCTTCAAGGATCATGGATTCTTCGGCTTTTTTCCGATTTTTTAGTAAAGTGTCGATCATAACATTACCGACGAGAAAAATTTTATTTGTTGCAACACCTTCTGCAAGCAAATGCTCGACCCCTTGTTTCTCCGTACAAAACAGAAGATCACTGATGGAATCCGTGAGAATACGGTTGATTTCCTCCGGCATGGTCCGGTCGTTGCTCCGAAGTCCCGCCTCGACATGGATAAGCTTGATTCCCAACTTGACGGTCACCAATCCACAG
>Ga0123353_10004242_pt1 | contig 18407 bp, 13 predicted proteins | sample TergutLab28metaG_3_FD_92763 | JGI IMG/M metagenome (GOLD analysis project Ga0123353, IMG submission 92763) | Labiotermes labralis P3 segment gut microbial communities from Petit-Saut dam, French Guiana - Lab288 P3 | ecosystem: Host-associated > Arthropoda: Insects > Digestive system > Gut ... | reverse complement strand
TGAGGATGGATGTATTAACATCCGAAACACGTTGAGCATTAAATAATGAAATAATAAAGCAAGTGACATCAAGTTGGTCTCTCTTTATTCAACTATCAAGATGTAACTGCTCTGAAGTAATGTTCCTTTGCACATATCCTTGAGGTGCTACTAAGCGCTCCACGTTCGCAAATAAGCAAGTTCACTTCCCTTCAGCTGTTACCTGCTCTGAGCCATTCTGTAAAAAGTTTAATGCTAATCAGTGTAGGAAATGCTTATTTAAATACTTAACGACTCCCAGTGGTGTTACAATAAACAGGCCAATAAAAGCCAGAAATGAAATAACAGCCGGTGAGATAAGATCTCAGAAACTTTAGGAAGGGCGTTATTCTTCTACTCTGGGTCGTCTCCAGTTTCTTCCAACGGACCCCGCATAGCCTGCAGCTACAGGGGACCCCGCGGAGAGGACATTTAGGCCTAGATCACTCAAAGCTATGCTGTTAGAATTTTGCCCGCTTAGCGCGGGACACCTGCCGCCATTTCCTTTGATTCGAACATTAAATGAGCGCAGTATGTTTGAAGATTACACTACAGCATAGAATTCTTCTACTCTAAAGATAAAGGTAAAGCAATTCCATTTCAGGCCTGGATAGGCCCTGAGGGTTCCAGGGGGTCGAGGCTCCCAGGTTTCAAGACAATCGGCACGTGGAGGTGGTAAGGTTGTCAGCCCTATCCCACGGGAAATATTCCTGGTACTCACTTCTGTTAACCCCAGGGCCATAGTGCGGCCGGCAGGATATTCCAATGACACAATCGGGGATCGAAACAGCGGCCTTTCGACTTGTAGCGCAGTGCCTCAACGAACTGCATCACCGCGTGCCCCCTTCTACCCTGAAGATGGAGTCTTGAATTTCCCCCAAAAAAGTTGTTACCTATCTACCGAACTACACGGTGTTACATCCCGGATCATAATCTTGCACTGTAAATGATAGCGTACAGGGCCCATAAATCGATTACTGAAGGGGACACCAAAATATGCCCAAACGGCCCAGGTTACTGCATAGTCTGTGTGTAAATCTGTAACGACCTGCACTGTGCTGTACTGCCCTGCCCCACAGCTTGCGCCCATCCCATACGCCTGGGCAGGAGACATACCGGCAGATACCCAACATATTAGTTTATGGCCACCGCAGGCAGTTCTTGGATAGAGCTATAAACACATAATAACACCACAGGATGCAGAATATGATGCCTGGCTGCATGGAATTAATAAACGTGGGCCATAAAGAGGAGGTAAAAAACTTCAGCAAGAGTTCTCCATACGTCGCGTAGATCTCAAATGTACCGACCGCTCCCTCAAGGCCTTCAGAAATTAATACTTTATTCCTCTGAAATATTTCAAAACCTGTATAAAGGCGTACGTTCATTGCTGTAGCTTTTACAACGAGTTATTAAAAGCATATTGCAGGTACTATAGGCAGAGGATACAGTTTATATATGGCTGCAGTAAGGGTATAGGGCAAAGTAAACCGTTTTATGAGGGTCTTAGTAATCTATTAGGATATACATAGTGTTTCAGGAGGGTGAGGAAGACATGCCTTTTGTGAAACGGATTTTTTAGTGGACTCTTCTCTGGAGATGGTTGTCTTTCTGACTGAAATAGCCCTATGCAAGGGCGCATGAGTGTCAGTTAAGCAGGAATAACGAGTCCCTGAAGATCTGTGACAGTGGTTGATTCATGATATCAGTATTATGTTAGACAGATTCCACTGTATGCGATATACGAGACACGATATTTCGAATGTTCGCTCTAATTACATTTAAGGTGAATGAATTACACTAACAATTTTTTAAGCACAATACAAATCTTCCAGTGCAGAATGTCAATAAAACAGCTGAGTACGACAATTAGTCAATCCAGCAAACGTCGTACATATTTCAAAATATAGGCTTACCTCAGATAACGAAAAGTACAACACAATACTGACATGAAATAAAGTGAAATGCCAACTTGATGCAACTAGATAATTTCATTGATGTATTCTTAGCTCAACATGTTTCGGTTGCATACGCCCATCATCAGGAGCATGAGATGTTGATTTACATCGTATGGTTTTCTGCACCGAGTTTTTGGATGGGTGGTGGTCTCGAGAGCCGCTGCGCAGAAAACCGTATGCTGCAACTCAACATATAATGTACCTGATGATGGGCGTATGTACCTGAAACATGTTGAGCTAAGAATACATAAATTAAATTACCTAGTTGCATCAAGTTGGCATTTCACTTTATTTCATGAGGACGATGCACGGTCAATCAACCCACAGTACTGACAGTCTTCAAGCCAGTGTTTATATGGATAATACCTTTCGTACCTGCACATAATACGGATAACTTCCTCAAGGACACAAAAGGGACGCATGAAATACGTTAAAAACTGCATTAAAGTAGGTATGGTGAGAAGTGAATTACCACAAGGCACATACAGTGTACATTCCACCTTCTACAAGATTTTTAACAAGAACAGTAAGAAATTTTAAAAAATGTACTCTGAAAATGTAGTAAAACAAAAGAATATAGTAAAACAAAAGAAAATAGCAAAACAAAAGAATATAGTAAAACAAAAGAAAATAGTAAAACAAAAGAAAATATTAAAACAAAAGAATGTAGTAAAAAAAGAATATAGTAAAACAAAGGAATATAATAAAACAAAAGAATATAGTAAAACAAAAGAATATAATAAAACAAAAGAAAATAGCGAAACAAAAAATATATAAAACAAAAGAAAATACTAAAACAAAAAATATTCTAAAACGAAAGAAAACAAATAACACAGAAAACAAAAGAAAATATTAAAACAAAAGAATATAGTAAAACAAAAGAAAAAATAAAACAAAAAATATAGTAAAACAAAAGAAAATAGTAAAACAAAAGAATATAGTAAAACAAAAGAATATAGTAAAACAAAGTAATAAAGTAAAACAAAAGAAAATAGTAAAACAAATAATATATGAAAACAAAAGAAAATATTAAAACAAAATAATATAGTAAAACAAAGGAATATAGTAAAACAAAAGAAAATAGTAAAACAAACGAATATAGTAAAAAAGAATATAGTAAAAAGTAAAACAAAGGAATATAGTAAAACAGAAGAAAATAGTGAAACAAAAAATACAGTAAAACAAAAGAAAATAGTAAAACAAAAGAATATAGTAAAAAAAGAATATAGTAAAACAAAGGAATATAGTAAAACAAAAGAAAATAGTAAAACAAAATATAGTAAAAAAGAATATATAAACAAAGGAATATAGTAAAACAAAAGAAAATAGTAAAACAAATAATATAGGAAAACAGAAGAAAATATTAAAACAAAAGAATATGATAAAACAAAAGAACATATTTAAAAAGAATATAGTAAAACAAAGGAATATAATAAAACAAAAAATCCACTTTTTAACGGTAACATTTGCGCATATCAAGCCTGCGAACTTGCAAGTGGATTCTCACTACAGTCATATAATTTCACTTCTTCCATATATAACGTTTTAAATTTTCTTGTGTCAGGTCCAAATGTTCATTGTTATGGTAATCTGAAGTACTGATTTGTGTAACCAAGGCACTGTAAATCGACGTTCCTCTGATATGTTTTGAATATTCCAAAACTCCAAACAAAGATGAAGTATCGAAAGAGAATTACGAAAAATTTTATAGATAAAGAAAGGAAGGAAGGAATGTAGAAAGAAATCAAGAAAGAGAGGAAGTAAAGAAGGAAGGAAGGGAGAAAGGAAGGAAGAAGGATGGCTAAGGCATAGGTCACAGGAACGACAACACGTGAACGTTTAATGAAGCCTATCTTGTGCAATATTACAGACGGTAAATTAGGTTCCCTTCAACCAATTAACGAATTATGCCTGCCAGTTAGCCCCTTGATTCATTTACCACCTAGAATAGGAATACCAGCTTAACCACATTTCGGAAACTCGATATGAAAACCACACTTTTGTAGACCATCGCATCTTGGTGACATTCAAGTTGTCTTCAGTCTACCGGTGGTACAAACTAGTGTGCTGGAGGTAACGTTTGTATATTCAAGGCAGGACAGTCGACCTTCGACACATGACATGTTGTGACAGTTCTTTGAATGATTAAGGTTATGACTAATCTATTCCAACCGGTCAGGTTTGTATCGTCAGTCCGTCCAATAGACGTGGAAAAAGCCGTCGTTACCGATCTGCAGGTAATATCGAGTATTTGCCTGAAGAGACTGACATGTAATTAAAAATCTTCACTAAAAATCCCATTCGAGACATTTCGAACACAGTCAACACTACTCGACGGCGATGTTGGATTGATAGCTGTTTATCTGATTCATAGAGCAACTCTGAACACTTTGTAAATTACTTAATAACACTTTCTACTGCACAAGTAACATGGCGACGGGCCGGATGACAATCTGATTAAAAAAGTGACTAGAAAGAAAAAGAAGGACGCTTGGCTTATTCTGTTCAGAAATTTTTTTGGAGGGGCTGAAGAAAAACATAGACAACCAAAGTCGTTATTGTTGGTTGCAGACTGAGGTTCGAAAGCGGGCACGTCAGTACCGCAAAACAAACTCTTACAACTTGGACAAGATCGCTCCTCGACAAAACGGTTTCAGAAAGGCTTGTTATTCGGGCTGTTGATGTGCATTGCCCAGCGACTGGCGTCGAGCCTGCTGCACCTCTGGGCACTGCTCTTCCGTGCCTTAAACACTCATGTAATGTGATTATACCGTTATTCACTTTACGACTTTCGAGAGTAAGAGATTAAAAAATGATATGATAAATTAATAAAGGTTTTAAATAACTGTGTTTCGTTTAACAGTTGCTGTTAACGCACAGAGCAGCCACATGCACATTCAAGTCTCATACATAATAGGCTACGTTTTTGTTGAAGTCAGAGCGCAGTGCAGTCCTGGTAAAATTCTGCCCGTTATTAAGCACACGTCTTGCAGGCATGTACATATGTAATGGGACGTGAAAGAAAAATCTGCACGCAGGTTTAACTTCGGAATACCTTCACATTCCGGCCCCCTGTACCGCGGGCATGTAGTGTAGGGTACCGCTGGTTTAAAACTCTTTCTTCCTTCCAAACTTCCTTTCGTTCCCCGTCTTAAATTCTTTACTTATGCTTTCTTCTTTCCTGGCTCTATTATTTTGCTTTATTTAAAAAAAAAACTTCAAAATTTAATATTGAAGCTTCCTAAGGTAAGTCTGCCGCCGCTCGATAGCTGAGATCGCGGGTTCGAATCCCTCTGAGGGCATGAATGTTCGTCCTTTGTGTTTGCTTTGTGTTGTGTAAGTAGCGGCCTCTGCGATGGGCTGATCACTCGTTTAGAGGAGTCCTACCGGGTGTGTCTTAATTATGTGTGATCTAGAAACCTCTATGATGAGGCGGCTTGGGGTCAGCTAGGCAGTTGCGCCCCACACACACACACACACACACACACACACAGAGCAGATCAGTTGATGCGGAAGTTATCCATAGTCAACGAAAATATCACCTCGCCACAATTGTGCCAGTGATCATAACAGCGGATAAATTCGTCCAGCACATTCGTCCTAACAGTTACTAAGCTACGATCCGATCGTCGGAGGCTCTTGCCTGAAAACTGACGACGCTACAATGGCGCGCCTATGGGATGTGGAATGACCCTATTTGATTGGACATTCTGACAGAACAGTGAGAGCGCAGCAAGTGAAATAAACATACCACGACAGTGAGCAGTCGTTTCACTCATTAGGTCTGCTTTTAGACTAGGATGCACATGAAAAGTGCATGTATTCAAATGGGGAGTGTTTCAGATTGCTTCAGTCTGTTATGATGCCCCGCCACACAGCTCACCTGCAACTATTTTCCCCTCTTCTAATTGCGGCCACGCATGTCAGTAATGTTGCAACTATAGCGTGCAAAACAGGGATGTCCAGACGGTTTTGAGCACAGCGGACTTTAACTGAGCAAGGATTTTCCTGCACTTTCGAAACCAAAATAAAAGCACAACACAAAATGTCGATATAACAGCCCACGCTGAGACAATTACCGACAAATATTTTATGAATATTTTGTATCTTTAATTCCAATTAAATGTATGATGCAGATGGTTTCTGGACAAACTGATAGACACTCACTTAGATCCTTCCAAAACGGAATAAATAGTAGAGGATAAACATTAGTAATCAGTAATAAATAAATAAATAAATGTTTACCTGGAAAGTTTTGAAATGTGGTGCTGGAGAAGGATGGAGAAGATCAGTTGGACCGATAATGTGAGAAATGAAGAAGTATTATCTCGTACTTAGAGTCAAAGAGCAGAGGAATATCCTACATGAAATAAGTAAACGGAAGGCTAACTGGATTGGTCACGTTTTGCGTAGAAACTGCCTTCTACAACGGTTTATTGAAGGAAAGATAAAAGGGGGATAGAAGTGACAGAAAACGAGGAAGAAGACGTAGGAAACTACTGGATGACCTTATTGAAAGGAGAGGATACTCTCATTTGAAGGAGGAAGCTCTAGATCGCACTATGTGGAAAGCTCGCTTTGGAAGAGGCCTTGGACCTGTTGTAAGACAGACTACTAACTGAATGAAATGTATACTGGCAACAACCTGGTATTACGAGGCACATCCAACAAGTGTATTTGAAAATCAAGTAATAAATTTAATTTCATAGTGGCTCAGCCGATGCAGAGATTTCAGAACTTACACAGAACATGAAGTTTTATAACAGCCCACTAACAGACATTATTCTGACTCTGCTGGATTAAGTCCACATTCTGACCATCTATGTCTAGATCACACACGTGTTTTTCTGATTAAAATATTGATTGTATTTCTGTCTACCTCCCATGCATGTTGTATGATTAGCCCTCCTCATTGTCCATAATTTTATAAGCTTAATATTTGGCGTAAGTACAAATTATGCAACTCCTTATTATGAAAAATTTGAAGTGCCTGTTAATTTATTATTTGTAACACCTGAAGAAAATTAAGAATTTTCGGCTCCTGTTTTTTGCGAAGAAATGAAAAATAAATTTAAAGTTAAGCTTGTACATTCACTGGTTACTTCAATACCTAAATTATTTTCCACGGTTCCTTTAATTCCTGCAACTTTTCGAGTACAGTAGCAAAAATCTGTGTAGAGTTTCATTCCGTTATGCACGGAGCGTTTTCCTGAATTCTGACATCTGTCAGGTCTCACTTTCAGGTCAGTCGAGGTAACAGGACACTCGTGCGTGGGAGGATGGGGAGGATGGGGGTGTTACAACAATTTAACGGAAACAATTGCCACCCGACCAAATGGACAGGGGTTGACTGTGAATAGAAGAACGTAACAGCAGCATTGAAATTTTGGGGTACACACCATCGTTAAGAGAAATGTCACTAGATCTGTATTGTTGGGTTAACTAAAGGTGACTGTGGGCGTTCTGGGGTCAGATGTCCTCCGGTCACGCGCGTGTTGGAGGACGCAAGAGCAGGGATTTCAGTGCGTCACAATAGAAGGGGAAGAACAACATCTATCTTTCTTTTCTATTCTTAGTGTCCAGTACTTTAATTGTCGACAACGCCGCTTGCAAGACAGACACATCGTCCTGTGGGAACCAGAATACTGTCTTTCCAACGATATTACTCCATTACTCACGGAAAATGAATATGTAAAACAGTCTCAATGAATTTCAAATGTTTTGTCGAACGTGCATCGTGATATATCCGTATAATATGAACCAACAAGATGCACTATTTACTTACTACTGAAATAAGTTAATAGAAAATAGTGCGTTTTGTTGATTCATGTTATGCGGATAGTCCCAATGAAGTCCCGTTACAGGCCTGAAGTGGCACAGAGGGTTCCAGGAAGTTAATGTTACCAGATTTCATGACAACGGCACAGGGTGGTGGTAGGTTGTCAGCCTTACGTACCGGCCGCCTTTACCCCTAGGAAATGCTCCTGGTACCCATTTCTGTTAGAGGCTGAGCCGATCCCAGAGCCATAGTGCGATCGGAAGGATGTTATGTCAATGAAAAATTCCGATGACACCAGCTGGGATCGAACCAGCGACCTTCCGATTTGTGGCGCAGCACCGTAACCACTGTGCTACCGCGGTCCCCGAAGTCTAGGTTACACATCAGCCATTCCAAGTATCTCCATAGTTATTTTACGTTCCCAGAATCCTACATGAATATTTATTGCGCACATCTCGACTGACTACCTAGACAGCCAACTAAGTAACAAATGAAACACAGCTAAACAATTTGTGATTAAACATGACGAATATAGCTTAACTTTTTATACCGTAATGAATCAATTAAGTTTTCAAATAAATTCTCCTATTTGCATTTACACGTTTTCATTACGACACAAGGTGGCAGATAGGCCAATGTCGAAATATGTCAGGTTAACAAATTAAGGTAATTATAATGGCGCGATATTCGAGGTTATCACAGCGGTGCTGTTGACGATTCAACTATTGCGGGTTGTTAGGTCATATCGGTTTGTATATAGGTACCGACGTTTCGAAAGATCTTGGAGGTTTCATCGTCAAGGCCAAGCGGTCCAAAAGTGCTTAACTACTGGACCGCGAAGTGCAAAATCTCGCTCGAGGTACAACATGCGAAGTGACACGTCTCAAACCCGGTAGCATTCCTCAAGTTTCTCCACTCTACCAATAACATAGCTAACCCGACAATAGAAAGTGCAGCAGACTTTTTCCGCTCGCTATTGCTGCTTAAGCTCAGCATATTTTGCAGCGACCTTAAAGTATCTGACTTACCAGAACAGACTATCAGTACCCTTCACAGATGTCTTATGAATAGAAGTCATTGGAAAATGTACAGCCAGTTGCGAAATTCAAAATGAAACCGGTATTGCCGTACAGCCTACTCACACGTTTTTCATAACTCCTCCCAAGAGGGCAATACACGCTTATTAACACTGAGGCTGCTGTAAGCAACGTACGTTTTTGTAATTTTACTGCTTTCTTTGTAGTCAATTACGATTTCAGTTTGCCCACTTCCGTGTTCCTTAATTTTGTGGACAGTTTTGTACTTAGTTCTGCTGCGACTGAAGTCACATACTTTTTTTGCCTGGAGGCTGGGGTTGATCACACAGCGCCACCTAGCGCTCATTTACTTTTGGTGCCTGTTATTCTATCATTGTTTCTCACAATCTGTGTTTCACTTCATAAGCATAAAATAGGCTCCGATAAATTATCAATTTGGTTTTTAAATAAATATATATATATAGGCCCATTTTAATGTAAATACTTTTATAAAAATGTAATCTAACAATCCAGCTTTAAGAAGGCACCTACAACTGTTCACGTCATTCATAATATAACGAGGTTTTAACTAATACGTTTATCATCAATATTTAACTCGTATTCAAACTTTATATTTCCGTTTTTTAAACTTACTACGCACTGCAATATAAGATCCGGCAAACAGGACAGGACACGTCACAGAAATATACAAATATTGTGCTATGGATCTGACTGCTCTCTCCCTCGCACCAGACGTAACTAGTATCAGCAGCATTCAGTTCCTAATGAGAGACGCACAATATTCGGTATAATTACACCACAAGATTCTCCAAATTCAGGCGATTCGCAAACACGTTTCCAGAGTTCAGTAAGCCCACTATGTTACTGATGTCAAAACGAGAAAATTTATTTCTCCGTGCCGTCAGTTATATTAAATCACGTTACCAAATCAAGTTAATTTATATCCTTCATTCTTTCTTCTACAGCCTTTACAAATCAGACCCTGTCATATACGGAGATTCACAAATGTTTAGACATTTGACAAGACTCCACAAAAAGCAGGGCGTCCCATCACAATGCCTCTACCTGCTCAAGAAGAGCAACACCACTCTTAGAGCCGAATCATTACCTTTGTTGCAAGATTTTTGTTGTCCAAGGTCATACGTGCACTGTCATTTCCTATGCCACAAATTTGTGTGGGACGTTTCTTTCCAGGATCATGTAAGTTTCCTCAGAAATCTGGAGTTCCACTTGTTCCATTGTCGCATAAAATTGAGAGGAGAAGGGAATACCACTCAGCTGGACAGCGATCTGCCATTATAGTGTTCCTCTCTTTACAGTAGCCGAAGATTAAAAGAAGTGGCCAGATTTCCGTTCTGTTAGCAATACGCCACACTTAATAGCAGGCAGCATTATCTTCCTCCTGTTACTGTGTTTAGGTGTCACGGGGTGGGTTTATTGCAGGCTTATCCCACAGTTCTAGTTGCAGGGATACTGCACACTCAGTGTACAGGAATGGACTGAAATGGTAGGTTATTTGGTTTATTTTACGATGCCGTATCACTTGCTCTGATAACATATGGTAAAATACATGACTATATACTGGCGGAATGGATTTAACCATTCTTCGCCCATTTTAATTTACATCAGGCCGCAGGGGTAAGGGAACAATTGTTCGCGATTCAAGGTACATTCGGCTGAAGAGATTTGGGGAAAACAGTCAGTGTCTATTATGCAGTTATATTAGGCGCCAAGACATGTAAGGACCTGCCAGTGGTGTAAATTACATCATAAAGAATGGATAGGGAGACCTATACCGCTGTTTGAAATGTGTAGCATCGAGGAGTGACCCAATCTGTGAATTACGAGTGTTAAAGACCGGTGAAGTAATCATAGGGGCTGAGGAATATCACAGAAACTGCAGGCAGTTCAGCCGGCCTCCAAGTCTGGGGTTAGAAAAAGGACTTTCCAAAATGCGAAGCTGAAATGCTGCCCACGCTACCACAAGTGATAATATAGGGATGTACTAATTTTATAAAAATCTAGTAGTCACTTCGAAATGCTAGGCGCTAGAAGGGTGACAATACCCATGTTTCATACTGAGGACCAACAACCATTAGGCGCCAGCGTATTAAATTTAGTCGCCACGGCGAACTGTCAACAGCGTTTTGTGCACCCATGGAATAATACGCCCTTTGCAAAACCTGGAAGACAAGTTGGTTGAATTGCACCAGTAAACAGCTTCGTTAAAAGAGACAGAGAAAAATATTTTGGCGTTTTCAAGATCAAATGCTTCAAAATATCACGTTGTATTGTTTAATGTCAATACAATGACAAGAATTTAACATTCTGAGGACCGTGCATTGTGATATATTGGTATGACAGAAGCCAACAAGGTGCACTATTTCCCGACTTCATTTTGATATACAACTCTACATGTTTCGGACAGACTTACTGTCCATCATCAGGAGTTTTGACACTGTATTCACAGCAAATGGTATATGTCATACTATTTGTGTTGACTGTCTGCTAGCAGACAGTCAACACAAATGCCAGTTGCTGTGAATACAGTGTCAAGACTCCTGATGATGGACAGTAAGTCTGTCCGAAACATGTAGAGTAGTATATCAAAATGAAGTTGCGAAATAGTGCACCTCGTTGGCTTCTAGCATACGCTTAATGATAAGAGTTAAAGAAATAATTTTTTACACTGCTCTAGTCAAGCAAATTCCACTCACCCTGTATGTCTTCAGTTCGCCAATAAATCCAGCCAATCCAGTAGGCTACTAACCGAAAAGTGAAAACAGGTTATTTGGCCACAGACCAAAAGTCGTTGGATGCGTCACTAGTGCATCTCTTTTTTATAAGAATCGTGACTTCCAAGTAAATTAATTGCATGTGACTGTGGAGCCAGAGCACTGTCGTGTTTTGTACAAGTCTTACGTCGAATTTAAGCTGTTCGAAATTATTCTTCTTAAGGTACGGTGGATTGCGGTATGGAAGACGTTAAAGCCTTACGCTCATTCATAGGTAGTGTCCATATCTGGGATTCCTTACGCATCATATCCATAGAATCCCCCGTCAAAAATATCTAACAAAGCAGCTGTCAGCTATGTTAGTAGGCCAAACGATGTTTTGAGAAGAAATGTGCAAAACCTCATTGCTGTGGACAGGCACCATTGCCTGGGGGGGGGTGGGCGATGGACAAGCTAAGCACATTTTAAAACGAGGTCTATGTCGGTGATGAGGTAATGAACGCCTACACCACAATTCCTGGCTTCACGTAACCTACCTGACCGTGATTTTACTTGTGTAACCTGACTGGTTAAATGAAAGTTTGTAAAGCATAAAATAGTCAGTCTTTTCGTAAAGGCGCCGTCGGACGGCCAGCGAAAATAACTCGCGCAAGGTCTAGATATCCACAACTGCTTCGTTGTTCAGCACCAAACAATCACCACACATCATCGCCTAACAAACAATGTGCGAAATGCCACATTCATTGCCTTTATGACTGGAATATAGCGATAAGTAAGAATTATTATTTGTTTCATGCAATGCCGTGTCTTTCATAGGCTACTTAAAGGTTGAATTCAGAATATCGGTCTCCAGCACCCTAAGAATGTCTGTCACGGTCATCCCATATTACTGCAGTCCGGGAATTTTAATTTATGGTGTTGGCATTTAAAGTGCTGTGTTGTAACTAAACGGAATTTAAAGTGTAAACACAATATAATTTACATACTGAAGGGAGAAACTTTTGTCGCGCTCTTGAAGGAAATTAGCTTACATTGCTATATATATATATATATATGTGTGTGTGTGTGTGTGTGTGTGTAGTTTAGAGTGTCTATAAAGTAGGCTTTAATGCATCATTTATAACTTTGGTATTTAATAACGTTTGAACTATACAGTTCCCCCCCGTGTGGCGCTGCGGCCCAATGCGGGCCATGGCCTCCTCATTCTTCAATTTTCCGGATCACACACAACGACGCATCACAGTCGGTGGGACTCCTCTGGACGCGTGATCAGGGCGTCGCAGAGACCTCTACCCACTAACACACAACACTCACAACAGAAAAACATCAATGTCCCCGGTGGGATTCGAACCCACATTCTCAGCAGGCGAGCGGCCGTAGACCTACGCCTTAGACCGCGCGGCCACTGGGACCGGCGAACTATATGGTTACTGTAAGCAATTCCTGCTCTCTCTCTCTATCGCGCCTCAAGCGAATAGCTAACGCTCTCTCGCCTCGGAGACCTCAGTTTGACTTCAGACCATTCCTTTGGAATTTATGATTGACGGAGTGGCAATGGACACAAGAGTTTCTCGGAGTACTGCTTATTCTCTTTGTCAATACAGTTTCATCAATGACTTAAGATACTTATTCATCTATCATGGCCCTGTGCTGGCTTCGCAAATGACACTACAGCTAAATAAAACACTTCTGTACAACAGAAGTGTGTACAATACTCAGGTCGTTCCAACATCTCTTTCGTTTGTCCTATGTGTCCATCCGCTCTTGCCGTTTCTGAAATCTCACGAAAGGCAATGCAATATTCGAACGACGAGCATGTTGCTGCATCGATGTAAAATTTAACAAAAAAAACGCATTTTTTTCCCCCATTAACCGAACCGTGTCCGTCTTGATGAGCTACCAATGTTACGATCAACCAACTATCAAACTCTCTTCAGCTTCAAATTAAATTTTACCTCACAGATATTTGTAAAAGATGTGCAGCGGCTAGAATCAACTTCTGCATTAATCCTATTCGGTGAACTATGACGCCGTCGTCCAGTTGGCAGCCTTTTAATGAAGCTATAAAGTGTTACAAGAACCCATAGGTTAAGATTGCACTGACATTGGAACGAAATTTCGTTAAAGACAAAGGACCGACGGATTGTTATCGTTCTGATAGACCGATAGCCTGCCAGGATACAAGAAACTGTCTTTTGACACTTTTCCTTGTACCGTTCTTTCCACATATTGTTTTGCCATCGAAAAAAATTCCCTAATAGATGTAAAATTAAGCCTATTCTAGGCACCTAAATTGGGCCCTGAATAATTTGCTTCGTGTATATTTTTGAAACACACTTTGAATAAATGCCGGGATAGCTCAGTCAGTATAGCGACTCGCTACGGGCTTGACGGTCCGGGGATCGAATCCCGGTGGAGTGCGAGATTTTCCGCACCCGTCCAGACCGGCCCTGGGGCCCACCCAGCCTCCTAAACAATGGGTATCAGGTCTTTCTCGGGGGTAAAGCGGCCAGGGCGTGGCGTTGACCACCCACCCTATCTAGCGCCGAGGTTAAAGAAAGAGTAGAGCTGTGCCTCTACTTTCCATTTGGGCTTTCGTGGCCTGTTATAGGGTGAACTTTAGCTTTACCTTTACCCTTTTAAGAATAGACAAAATAAAGAGCTTTCCACATTCATTTATTTATTGCTTTCATAAGAACTAACTTCATACAATGAAGTGCAACTTCAAAATCCGACGGTTCAACCAATGTTGACAAGGAACGATTGTATCCAGTTCATATCTTCATATCTAAGGAGTACTAAGATTAGGACCTTCTGGGTTTGAAGTAGTGATGTTTGGTACAGAGTACTGTTGCCTCTACGTTCAGGTTGAATGACATTAATGATACGCTTCAAAATGAGCCGTCCAGATAGCGCAAGACGCAGTGAATACCCATGGGCTGAAAGACCACACAAATATCCCTGCACAGAATCAGGGCCCCACCCGGTCTCTCTCCCAGCAGGGGCCGAAGAGAATTTTAAAAGGGGGTATAGACGCCAAGGAGTAAAGCCACCACTGAATGTTGAGTTTGAGAAGGCGCTACAGGGTGCCTTCACTTCCCTACACATTTTTATAGCATAGTGCTTAATTAAGCACAGGAACATTACCTTTACCTCAGCTTAGGTATCGCATGTGGGCTAGTATCATCTGGCTGTCCCACTCATCCAGTTGTGTTTTGTGAATTTCTCCTGACTGTCCTCAATGGTCTTAAAGTAGTACACATCAAGTTTAAAATTCTTTCGGCAGATATCTGTAACAGCAACTACCGAAACGCCGTTTAAGCCTACGTAACGTGTCTGTATCTCAGATAATGGGCAAAACTACACAGGTTGTTGGTTCGGTGTTGAGAATCACAAAACAGGACACGCTAAAGGCACAGCTTGCCACAAACGTGCGTCTTCCAACAGACATAACTGCATGTTTTCTTAGCACGGTGTTAAACTGCTGCGAAACTGTGGAAGGCATTTAAACGTAAAAAAAAAATTAAATATTTTACCCATTTAAGTACATCTTATTAAAACAGAAGAAAACAGCGCCTATGTGGAAGGCAAGTATAGTAAAGTACTATTATAGCGGAATATGAATTAATTTCGGCTTCTATTGATGTTTCTCTGTACAGTAATTAGTTGAATGGTATTCCACGCAACACTCTGTCGACGATGTCAACTCATGCCAATTAAGTTGGAATGTGAACAGAAGTTCGATTAGAAGAGCTGCCTCACCGCCAGGTGTTCACAGATTCAGCTGCCCTCGAGGTTGTCTGAATTTCAGGAAAATAACGTTGTTATGCTTTATGAACACATTATGGAGATGTCTTAGAAGTTATTTCGTCCGTTGTAAGTCACATCTCTTTCTGAACGTCAGGAAAGAATTTCCTGGCTTACACAGCTACCACAACACATTCATCACTGTTCGTATCCACCCAGGACGTAGGTTTACGACGTCAGGCTGTACAGTTGAGGGACTGATGTTACAGGGCAAGTATAATTTGGTGCACTAATCCAGTTACAGAGACCGCATCTGTTAGTTCACGTTATGACCGCCAGCGATTAATAGTTCAGCTCGTTCAGTTGATTCCGTAGCCAGCTCGTGCATAAGTTGCGTTTCTCTTTGTTTCCAAAAGGCGAATATAAATTTTTGTTTCAAAATCGACAGCATAACTGCAGCTTGATCTCGTGTGTATGTTTACGTACAGTTCAAAAGGTTCAGAGAAGAATGTGGGGACCTTGTATATGGAACAAGAAGTGGGCGGAAATCAATTGTTCGAAATTCGGGTTCCATAGTTTGTGAAGTGGTAGCCAGAGATCGCCGAATGACCATAATATTGATCGAGGACTAAGTGCATATTAGCCGGGAGAAGATTCGTCGGATTCTTCGTGAAGACTGGGGAAAGAGAAAGATCTGAACAAAGTCAGTTCTTCAAGGTCTCATGGACGGGCGAGGGCTTCATTCATGTCCGTCAAGCCAAACAACAGTTTCCTAATATTATCGTTATTGGAGAGTAGTCTTTGGTAGTTCAGTAAAACCCAGAAACAAAACCGCAGAGCGTGGAGTGGGAAACAAAACTTTCACTGACACCCTACAACTTTTGCGTACAAAAATCGAGGATAACAAGGATGTTGATGCCTGATTTCAGGCTCCCGCCGCGAAGTAGAAGCGAACTGCGCTCTTCAGGGTTATTACGCTGCATAATAATCCAGAAGAGCGCAGTTCTCAAGGATGTTGATCTCTGAGAGCTGTATTATTCTGCGCCATTACGGAGCGAGTAGTTGTAATTCCTTATCGACGTTTCAGGATGACCTATCTGTCCTTTCTTGACCCTTGAAGATAGGTTGTTCCGAAACGTCTGTAAGGAATTGCCACTACTCGCTGTGTAACAGCCCAGAAGAAAGCAGCTCTCATCTACTTCGCGGCGATAGCATGAAATCATGCATGTGATTGCTGTTGTTTATAAACAGGAAGGGGTTCACAAAGAATTTGTGCCTGAAGGAAAAACAGTAAGCAGTGAATTAATTATACGTACTGATAATGGAAAAAGATTAATGGAGCGGATTTTGAGAGAAAGGCAGTTGGTCCCTTTTGCAAAACAATGCCCCTGCTAAGGGGGACACAGATTTTCCAAGAATGTGGGATCAACGTCAAAATTCTAGGCTACAGAATCGTGCCAAGAGGCAAATTATAGCCTGATGACTCATATTAGGCTCCAAGGCACAGAATTTAGTCACCCGGGATTTGTGCACTCCCGCGCCTGCTCATTCTCTCATAATTGTCAAGTGCTTCTGGTGAATTGTGGCGTGGAGTTCACGACCCACCTTACGCAACTTGCCTTCATGCAGTCGATATTTTAAAATGACAATTTCAGGACGCCAAGGTTATCCAGAAGAAAGTCACCGCCGAATTAAATAAGTTCTTTCGATGACTTGCTCACCGTTTTGTTTGGCTCTTGGAAACACGCAGAAAATTTATGGCAGTCAAGGCAGATAAATCTGTGGGAAGACAAAAACAGCTCGCTTCTTAGATGGTTTGTATTCAATAAAACAAAAAGACACATTTTTTTTGCCAGTCTCTGCAGTATGACAGCTACTGTACAATTAGCTTTGGCACAATTTTTATCGCCAGAGGGGCTAAAAAGCCGACCACAGTGACGGCAAGTTCCAAGGATCATACTGCCTTCTGCAGCTTGGACGTTGGAATCGAGGTTCTAAAGGGTGTTTTCCTGCGTAGATAGAGGCCTGGGCGAGGACCAGTCCTCCATCTGAAGTGAACTACCAAATGTCTAGGAATACGATCATAAACTTGAAATTGTGGTGGGGAGAGGAAGGTTACAGAAATCTTGATTAGACCCACACCATGATGTATTAGACGGACAATTCAGTAATATATCTACTAGTGAATACGGCAAATGGCTGATATTACACAGTGTTTCTCAAATCAGTACATGTGACATTAATATACCTCACAATATGCTGCAATGTCATGGCAGGCGAAGAAAGTTGTTATTCCAAAATAATATGTTTGATTACCCTCACTGTACTCACACTCCACGTTAATAGCCTTATGAGTATGCGCGACAGGTCTATGGTCATTACGTAACTTCGCACACTACACATTCCACTTTATTCGATAAATGACAGGTGGCTACAATAACTAAGCAAGTGACAAATGAAGTGGCCCGGAAATAAAATACTAAGATACTGTATAGAAGCACTGCAAGTTGCAGGCTGTTTCATTAAAGTTAGCACATCTTACAAAGGTGTCCTTTGATACTTTGCACATCTCGGTGACTTTGGTGTGCACTGACTTCCAGCACTGCCCTTCTTGTTGCAGAAGAAACTTCTTACCCACACGATGGATGTCACAGACATGAACTTACGTTCCGGAGATGAAAATATCAGCGTCAGATGTAAGGCGCTGATTTTCGTTGAATGCATTTTGTTCAAATAATGAAATGGAAATCCTTATTACAAGCTGAATGCGTAACAAATAAAACGTATGAAAACTTCTGGAGATTTTCTACGCGGAACCGATCAGAACTGAGCATAGTAGAAGAGGCGGCGTTGACGATTTCTGTCAACTGCGAAGTTGTCCGCTTTACGGCGAGCAGTTCCGCGACAAAAACACCCTCTATAATAAAGGCCGCTAATGTGTATCGCATGAGCGGATTGGTAGATTGTAACAGCAAGTATCGCTTTAAGTTAAGCATTCCTTATAAAAAACGCCGGTCCCAGTGGCCGCGCGGTCTAAGGCGTAGGTCTACGGCCGCTCGCCTGCTGAGATTGTGGGTTCGAATCCCACCGGGGGCATGGATGTTTGGTCTGTTGTGTGTTGTCAGGTAGAGGT
>Ga0123353_10004241_pt1 | contig 18407 bp, 16 predicted proteins | sample TergutLab28metaG_3_FD_92763 | JGI IMG/M metagenome (GOLD analysis project Ga0123353, IMG submission 92763) | Labiotermes labralis P3 segment gut microbial communities from Petit-Saut dam, French Guiana - Lab288 P3 | ecosystem: Host-associated > Arthropoda: Insects > Digestive system > Gut ... | reverse complement strand
TCGCGCGCAAACAAAGATTTAGGGGCGTAGTTCAACGGTAGAATAGAGGTCTCCAAAACCTTTGGTGAGGGTTCGATTCCTTCCGCCCCTGCCACCAAAAATTTGTGTCTGTGACTGTGGCTGTGTCTGACAAAGGGCATAAACACAGGCACAGGCACAGGCACAGACACAGACACGGAAAGAACATGAAAAAAATATTCGAATACATTAAAGCGGTCCGCCTGGAATGGTTCAAAATCGTCTGGCCGACCCGCGACGCCGTGATCCGCGCGACAATCATGATATTCATATTCGCGGCGCTGTTGTCGCTGTTCGTGTTTTTTGTGGACAGCATAATGAACTGGCTGGTCGGATTGGTATTTTAATTCGTGTCGGTGTCGGTGATTCGTGTCAGTAAATCCAGATACGAGTCACCGTCACGAACCACCGTCACGGCGAACGAAGAGAGCACAAATGAACTGGTACGTCGTCAATGTTCACACGGGATGCGAAAACAAGGTCGCAAAAGAACTGCGCGAGAAGATCGACGCCGCGAAACTGAACCCGTATTTCGGCGAAATACTGGTCCCGACCCGCGAAATCACCGAAATCAAGCAGGGCAAGCGCGTCAAGACGGAAAAGAAATTCTTTCCGGGATACATCGTCGTCCAGATGAACATGACCGACGAAACATTTTCGCTGGTGAAACTGATGCCCCAGGTCGTAATGTTCCTGGGCCAAAAGAACAAGCCCAGCCCGATGTCGGAAACCGAAGCCCGCCGCCTGTTGAAACAGATGGAAGAAGGCCCGACCGCGTCGGACGCAGAATACGAAGTCGGACAGGAAATACATATAATCGACGGACCGTTCGCCAATTTCAACGGCATAGCATCCGAAGTCGACAACCTGAAGCAGAAAATGACCGTCACGGTTCTGGTATTCGGACGTGAAACATCGGTTGGGCTGGATTTCAGCCAAGTGGAAAAGGTTTAATAATGAACAAAAGTTACACATTGCAATATCGCTGTTTTTGGAATGCTTCGCTGAAGCATGTGGCAATCAAATTTAGCGCGCGGCCGAACAGGCAAAAAGACGAGGCCTGTATCCGGTGGGGTACGCCTGAATATAATGAAGCGATGACAAAGTCGTATGCGCTTTATGTGGCAAGCCAAAAGCAAAACGCCGGATAAGAAATTTTTTGCGATTTTTGGGAAACTAAAAAATCGCGTGATATGTGGTAGAAGTTGCCTCTTCGCACCACGAACTCTAACAGGAGATGAAAATGGCAAAAAAAGAAGTAAAGGGATACGTCAAACTTGTCGTCCCCGCAAAACAGGCAAACCCCGCGCCGCCGATCGGTCCCGCGCTGGGCGCCAATGGCGTTAACATCGCCGAATTCTGCAAACAGTTCAACGACGCAACAGCAAGCATGGAACCGGGAATGCCCATTCCCTGTGTCATCACGGTTTATACCGACCGGTCGTTCGAATTCATCATGAAACTGCCGCCGGTATCGTTCTTTATAAAAAAGGCGCTTGGCGCGAAAGCCGGATCCAAAAAAGCCGGCCGCGAATTTATCGGAACCCTGACCGAAGCGCAGATCCGTAAAATCGCCGAAGAAAAACTGCCGGACCTTAACACCGATTCAGTCGAAGCCGCGATGAAGACCGTCGCCGGACAATGCCTGTCCATGGGCGTAAAGGTAGAGGGTTAAGATATGAAAGTTACAAAAAGAATGAAAACATGGGCCGCGTTAGATACAGACAAAGTATATGCGCTGGCTGACGCCATCGAAATACTGCGCGGATATGCGTCGAAAAAATTCGATGAAACGCTTGATATCGCCGTACGCTTGGGCGTCGACGTTACAAAGGCCGACCAGAATATCCGATTGATGCTGTCGCTGCCGAACGGCACGGGCAAGACGGCGCGCGTCGCGGTCGTCACGGCCGACAAAGCCGACGAAGCCAAAAAAGCAGGCGCAGACGTTATTGGCGGCGAAGAACTGATTGATAAAATCGCCGGCGGATTTCTGGATTTCGACCGCGTCATTGCGTCGCCCGACATGATGCCGAAAATGGCGAAAGTCGCGCGCGTGCTGGGGCCCAAGGGAATCATGCCGAATCCGAAGCTGGGCACCGTCACAAACAACATCGCCGACGCGGTTAAAATCGCGAAAGCGGGCCAGGTGGAACTGCGCGCGGAAAAGAAAGGCATCGTGCATGCGGGTGCGGGCAAGCTGTCGTTCGCGACAGACAAGCTGGTCGCAAATTGCGAAGCCGTAATCGACGCTTTGAAAAAAGCGAAACCGGCGTCGTCAAAAGGCCAATACATGCTGGGCATATCCGTGTCGACCACGCAGGGCCCGGGATTGAGGGTGACAATATAGTAGGGGCGTGCCGCGCACGCCCAAGGGCGCATTCGATGCGCCCCTACAAAATGAAATTCTTGTCCGAGACTGATGGTATCGAAAGATTTAATTTCCATCATAGACAAAAGAGTTATGCTCTTTTGGGACACAGAAGGGAGCCCCGTCGCAAGACGGAAAATTAACGAAACAAAAAGGTAGAGCAGATGAAAAGACAAGAGAAATCTGATTTAATTTCATCGCTGCACAATCTTTTGAAAGACGCAGACGGCGTGTTCGTTGTCGAAAATCAAGGGCTGACCGTAAAACAGCTTTCCGATCTTCGCAAACAACTGAAACCCGTTGTGTCCGTGTTCAAGGTCATCAAAAACCGTCTGTTCAAACTGGCTGTCAAAGACACCAATTTTTCGGACGTGGACGGAATGATGCAACGCCCGACGGCGGTCGCCATCGCGACCGATCCGCTGGCCGTTACCAAGGTCCTGGCGAAATTCGCCGAAACGCATCCGAAGCTGTCGATTATCGGCGGAAAGATGGGCGCGGACCTGTTGGACACCAAAGGGGTTGAGCAATTATCCAAACTGCCTTCGCTGCTGGAAATCCGCGGCACAATAGCGCGCATCCTGGTCGAACCGGGCGCGAGATTGGCAAGGGTTTCTGCAGAGTATGGCAAGAAAAATTAATCTGTGGCTGTGACTGTGGCTGTGTCTGTAAAAATCACAGACACTGACACCGACACAGACACAACGAACAAAGTGAGTATAAAATGGCTGATATTAAAAAACTGGTGGACGAACTTTCGAAACTGTCCGTCTTGGAAGCTGTCGAACTTTCCAAAGCATTGGAAGAAGCGTGGGGCGTTTCCGCCGCCGCCGCTGTTGCTGTGGCCGCTGGCCCCGCTGCGGCCGCTGCTGAAGAAAAGACCGAATTCGACGTCATTCTGGCCGACGCGGGCGCGAACAAGCTGGGCGTTATCAAGGTCGTGAAAGACGCGACCGGTCTGGGATTAGGCGAAGCGAAAGCGTTCGTCGAATCCGCGCCGAAAGCCGTCAAGGAAGGCGTGTCCAAAGAAGAGGCGGACGCGCTGAAAGCAAAGCTTGAAGAAGCAGGCGCGAAGGTTGAAGTGAAGTAAGTCGTATTGGTGTCGGTGATTCGTATCAAAAAACTTGAATACGAATCACCGGCACGAATCACAGACACGAACCACTTCAACCAACGGCCCGGAAATTGAAAAGACTGTATAACGATTTATAACAAAAACAACGGAACCCGCGCAGGGATTGCTGCCGGGCTTTTGTCGCGTATGTGCGTTTTGATTATTGACTTGAATAGAAGAGCCAATAGTCAAGATACAAATAAAAATGATTTTTATGATTGCAGCGAGCCATAAAAATTATTCATAAAAGTTCGTCAAAAATCGCTGTGTTTAAAACAAAGCAACTGGTCACCGGTTACTGATTACTGGTTACTGTTTGCGACGAAGGAGCAAAAGAAAATGGCAATCATTCAAAAACTGCGCAAGACATTCGGAAAAAGCTTTTTGCAGACGCCGCTGCCCGACCTGGTCGAAATACAGTACGATTCATACCGCGATTTCCTGCAGGCGGATATTGAACCGTCGCAGCGCAGGAACATGGGCTTGCAGAACGTGTTCAAGTCTATGTTTCCGATACGCGATTATGCCGGCGTCGCCGATTTGGAATTCGTGGAATACACGCTGGACCAGCCGCAGTATAATGTAAAGGAATGCGTGCTGCGCAACATGACGTACGGCGCCCGGCTGAAACTGAAACTGCGCCTGGTGCTGTGGGACATCGCGCCCGAAGGCGGCAAGAAAACCTTGCGCGATATCAAGGAACAGGAAATATTCATGGGCGATATTCCGCTGATGACCGATCGCGGAACTTTCATAGCGTCCGGCGTCGAGCGCGTCGTAGTGTCCCAGATGCACCGCGCCCAGGGCGTTGTGTTCGGAATTACAAAAGAATCCAAAATTGCCGGAAACCCGACAACCCACACCGCGCGCATAATTCCGGAACGCGGTTCTTGGATCGACTTTGAAGAATCCAAAGGAATCATATTCATCCGCATAGACCGCCGCCGTAAAATTCCCGCGACGACTTTCATGCGCTGTCTGCCGACGGCCGCGGACGAAAAAAAGTGGGTTGCCGACATGCGCCGCGCGAATGTAGCCGGTATGACAGATGCCGAAATACTGTCGTCTTTCTATAAAAAAATCCCGATGTCTTTCGACGGCAAGCTGTGGATTGGCGAAATCGAATCGTACAGGGATTTGGGAATATATCGCCTGAATTACGACATGCTGGACCCAAAGTCCGGAAAAGTTCTGGCCGCCAAAGGCGACCGCCTGAACGCCAAGAAAGTCGAAAAGATTGCGGCGCAGTCCAAAACGTTCGGAATCATTCCCGAACAGATGATCGCCGAATATCTGTTTGATCCGATTGTACAGGGCGACCCGTCTGCGCGCGGCGCAGCCGAGGCAGGCGAAACATTGTTCGACGCCGGCACCGAAATCACCGAAGAAGTTCTGGCTGATATGGAAAAGCTGGGCATCCGGAATATTTCCATCATATCCATCGACAACATGGCGTACGGCGCGCATATGCGGAACACCTTGGTGTCCGATAAAACCGTGACGCGCGAAGAAGCGCTTATCGAAGTGTACAACGTCATCCGCCCGGGCGAGCGTCCGACAGTCGAAGCCGCGGCGAACCTGTTCGTGCACCAAGGATTCGACAATACTTATTACGACTTGTCGCCGGTCGGCCGCTTCAAAATGAACAAGCGTTTGAAGATGGAATCCGGCAAGCGCCCCGAAGACGAAAGGGTTCTGACCAAGCAGGACGTCATCGCGACTTTGCAGACGCTTTGCAACATCATCGACCATAAAGACAATGTTGATGACATAGTCAATCTGTCGAACCGCCGCGTGCGCGTGGTCGGCGAACTGTTGGAACAGCAGTTCCGCATCGGCATGCTGCGCATAGACCGCCTGGTCCGTGAAAATCTGTCCAGCCCGAACATCGTAAACATGAAGCCCCAGGATACCATTAACGCGAAACCGATGATGGCGCTGATTTCCGAATTCTTTGGAACGTCGCCTCTGTCCCAGTTTATGGACGCGTGGAACCCGCTGGCCGAAATCGAACACAAGCGCCTGGTGTCCGCACTTGGACCCGGCGGCCTTAACCGCGACCGCGCCGGCATTGATGTGCGCGACGTTCATCCGACGCATTACGGCCGCCTGTGTCCAGTGCATACCCCGGAAGGTCCGAACATCGGATTGATTAACCACTTGTCGTCTTACGCGCGCGTGAATCCTTATGGATTTATCGAAACGCCATACTATGTGGTAAAGAACAGCAAAATCACCGAAGACCTAGTATACCTGACCGCGGATGAAGAAATCGGACATAAAATCGCCCAGGGCAATACCCCGACAACCGCCGCCGGAACATTGGCCGAAGAAATGGTCACCGCGCGCGTCGACGGCGAATTCACCATGATACCGCGCGAAGAAGTCACGCTGATCGACGTGGCGCCGCGCCAGATTGTGTCTATTGCGACCGGCCTGATACCGTTCGTCGAAAACAACGACGCGAACCGTGCGCTGATGGGATCCAACATGCAGCGCCAGGGCGTGCCCCTGCTCAAGTCGGATGCGCCGCTGGTCGGAACGGGTATAGAACGCGAAGTCGCACGCGACAGCCGCAGCGTCAGGATAGCAAGGCACAGCGGCATAGTCGAAAGCGTCGATGCGAACCGCATAGTCGTAAAGCGCGTGAATTCGCGCAACGTCGTGTCGGGCGTCGATGTTTATGATTTGGAAAAATTCGGCCGTTCGAATTCCGAAACCCTTATCCACCAAAAACCGTTGGTGAAAGTCGGCGACCGCATATCGGCGGGCGACATAATCGCGGACGGGTCGTCAACATGCTATGGCGAAATGGCGCTGGGCAAAAATGTCATGGTCGCGTTCGTGCCTTGGCGCGGATACAATTATGAAGATTCCATCGTGATTTCAGAACGTATTTCGCAGGGCGACGTGTTCACGTCCATAAAAATCGTCGAAAAGGAATTCAAGGCCCGCGACACCCAGCTGGGCCAGGAATCGTTCACGCGCGATATTCCAAACGTCGGCGAAGAAGCGCTGAAGAATCTGGACGAATCCGGAATCATATACATCGGCGCGCACGTGAAGCAGGGCGACATCTTGGTCGGCCGCGTTTCGCCGAAGTCTGAAACTTTGCTGACGCCGGAAGAATCATTGTTACGGAACATATTTGGCGAAAAGGCTTTGTCTGTAAAAGACACATCCTTGCGCGTTGGGCCGAACGAAGAAGGCGTCGTAATCGGCGTCAACGTACTGACCCGCCACGGCGTCAAGAAAGACGAACGCACGCAGCTTATAGAACTGCAGAAAATCGAGGCCATCAACAAGAACCGCGAAGAAAAGACGGCGATTATGGAACGCGGATTCGCGGACCAGATATTCCAGCTGGCCGAAGGGCATTTCATATCCGGCGGCAGCGGCAGCGCAAAGCCGTTCATCGGCAAAAAGCTGTCCGAAGAAATCGCGGAAGCCATCCGTCCCGCGGACGTGAAAAAGATGACATTCAAGAACGCCGAATTGCAGGAAAAGATGGACGAACTGCGCGAGCAGCATCTGTTCGTCCTGAAAAACCTGAACGAACAGGCCGATCATGAAATCAGCAAAGTACGTGAAAGCAATTCGCTGAACGCAGGCGTGCTGAAGGAAGTAAAGGTTTACATTGCGCACAAGATGAAGCTGCAGCCGGGCGATAAGATGGCCGGACGCCACGGAAACAAAGGCATCGTGTCCAAGGTTGTGCCAATCGAAGATATGCCGCATACCGAAGACGGAACGCCGGTCGACATCGTTCTGAACCCACTGGGCGTGCCGTCCCGCATGAACGTCGGCCAGATTTTGGAAGTCCACCTGGGCGCCGCGGCGCGCAAGCTGGGGCATCAGATCGGCGAAGTCTTGGATGAAATAAAAAACAAGCGCGCGGTCACCGACGATCTGCGCCAGCATATGGCCAAAATTTACGGCAAGGAAGTTGCGGCGCAGCTTGAAAAGATGACCGACACGGATGTTCGCGCGGCAGCGTCGCTGGTCCGTGAAGGCGTCCCGATGTCCACCCCGACATTCGACGGTGCGATGCCGGACGATATCAAAAAGATGCTGAAATTGGCAAAGCTGCCGGAAACCGGCCAGGTGGCGCTGTACGACGGAATGACGGGCGAAAAATTCGCGCGTCCCGTTACCGTCGGGGTCATGCACATGATGAAGCTGCACCACTTTGTGGACGAAAAAATCCACGCGCGCAGCGTTGGTTCGTATGCCCTTGTCACGCAGCAGCCGCTGTCGGGCAAAGCGCACAACGGCGGACAGCGTTTCGGCGAAATGGAAGTCTGGGCGCTGGAAGCGCACGGCGCGGCGCACCTTTTGAAAGAAATGCTGACCGTGAAATCCGACGACATCATCGGGCGCAGCAAGACGTACGAAGCCATAGTTTCCGGAACCACCGACATACAGACCGGAACGCCCGAAGCGTTCAACGTCTTTATGCGCGAATTACGCGGACTGGGTCTGGCGATGACGCCGAAGAAATTGGATTAGTTCGTGACGGTGTCGGTGATTTTGCAGCCACTGACACAGCCACAGACACTTTACGACTGAAAGGAGTAAAAAATGAACATGCTACAAAAGATTTTCGGACAAATAGAAACGAAAGAACAGTTCGACGCGCTGCAGATAAAAATCGCGTCGCCCGAAGAAATCATGTCATGGTCGTTCGGCGAAGTCAAAAAGCCGGAAACAATTAATTACCATTCCATGAAGCCGGAATCGGACGGACTTTTCTGCCAGGTCATCTTTGGACCCAGCAAGGACTATGAATGCGCGTGCGGAAAATACAAACGCATAAAATTCCGCGGCGTCGTCTGCGAACGCTGCGGCGTCGAAGTGGGCGCATCTGCGGTACGCCGCGAACGCATGGGCCATATCAAGTTGGCGACCCCTGTGTCGCATACATGGTTCCTGCGCGAAGGAAAGATCGCCGCGCTTTTGAACAACATGCCGCAGAAAAAGCTGGAACAGGTTGTATACTATGACGCGTACATCGTGACGGAACCGGGGCTTACCAATCTGAAACTGTTCGACGTAATCAGCGAAGACGAATACCAGGCCGCGCTGGAAGAACACGGGCCCGACGCTTTCCGCGTCGGAATCGGCGCCGAAGGCGTGCGCGAAGTCGTGGCCGGAATGGATATGGGCGACGAACGCACGCGTCTGCGCGCGGAGCTTGCCGAAACCAAATCGGAATCAAAGCGCAAGGGAATCGTCAAGCATTTGAAACTGGTCGAAAGCTTTATGGATTCGAAGACCAGCCCTTCGTGGATGCTGCCGGATGTTTTGCCGGTCATTCCGCCTGATATGCGTCCGCTGGTCACGCTGGACGCGGGCCACGTCGCAGCAAGTGATTTGAACGACCTGTACCGCCGCGTCATCATCCGCAACAACCGCTTGAAAAAACTCATCGATCTGCACGCGCCGGAAATCATCATCCGCAACGAAAAGCGCATGCTGCAAGAAGCGGTCGACGCGCTGTTCGACAATGGGCACAAGGCACGCCCGCTGGTGTCGCAGAACCGCCATCCTTTGAAATCGCTGTCCGATTCATTGATCGGAAAAACCGGACGTTTCCGCCAGAACCTTTTGGGCAAACGCGTCGACTATTCCGGCCGTTCCGTCATCGTGTCGGGCCCGACATTGAAACTGCACCAGGTTGGTCTGCCGAAAATGATGGCGCTGGAACTGTTCAAGCCGTTCGTGTTCGCGCGCCTGATGGCCGGCGATTACGCCAATACTTTGAAAACCGCGCGCAAGATGGTCGAAGCGGGCGAAGAAGTCGTATGGGATATCCTGGGTGAAGTCGTGCATCAGCATCCGGTATTGCTTAACCGTGCGCCGACGCTGCACCGCCTTTCGGTCCTGGCGTTCGAGCCGGTGCTGATCGAAGGCAAAGCCATCCGTCTGCACCCGCTGGTCTGCGCCGGATTCAACGCCGACTTTGACGGCGACCAGATGTCCGTGCACGTTCCGATTTCGCTGGAAGCGCAGCTGGAAGCGCGCACCCTGATGATGTCGTCCAACAACGTCCTGTCGCCCGCATCGGGCAAGCCGGTCATCGTGCCGTCGCAAGACATGGTTCTTGGTGTCTATTACCTGTCGCTGATAGAAGGCGAGCATGACGACAATTCCCCCCGTTTCTCTAGCATGGATGAAATCAAGCTGGGGCTGCACAACAAAACCATCAGCATACACACTCCGATTGTTGCGCGCTATACCGGCGCGGACGGCACGGTCACCGTCAAGACGTCCGCGGGACGCATGATGCTGGGCGAGCTTTTGCCGAAAAAGCCGGGTATGACGTTTGACCTGGTGAACCATCCGATGGGTAAAAAGCAGATCGAACAATTGATGGAAGCCGTCTATGAACACTGCGGCGACCATGACATGATTGTCATAGCAGACGCCCTGAAGGACATCGGGTTTGAACAGGCGGCGCGGTCCGGGATTTCCATTGGATTCGACGACATCGTAATTCCCGAAGAAAAACAGAAAATGATACACGATGCCGAAAAGCAGGCCGAAGAAATCGAATCCCAATATCAAAACGGTCTGATTTCCCATGGCGAACGGTACAACAAAATAATCGACATGTGGCAGCGCGTCACGGACAAGCTGGGCAACCTTGCGTTCACGAACATGCGCAAACTGAACGGCATATACTGGAATTCCATTATCATGATGGCCGACAGCGGCGCGCGCGGATCCAAAACCCAGATACAACAGTTGGCCGGAATGCGCGGCGTCATGCAAAAGCCGTCGGGCCAGCTTATCGAAGTTCCGATTATATCGAACTTTAAAGAAGGCTTGTCGATGGCGGAATACTTTACATCGACGCACGGCGCGCGCAAGGGCCTTTCCGACACCGCGCTGAAAACAGCCGAAGCGGGATACCTGACCCGTCGCCTGGTGTCGCTGGCCCACAACACTGTCGTCACCGAACATGATTGCGGCACGTCCGAATACGTGACCGCATCGCCGATATACAACGGGTCCGTCCTGTCCGTGCCGCTGGGCGACGTGATACTGGGCCGCACTGTGGCGAAAGACATCACTCATCCGATATGCGGCCGTGTAATCGTGCCCGCGAACGAAATCGTAACGAAAGTGCTGGCGAAAGAAATCAGCACGGTCGGCGTGCCGTCCGCGGATATACGCAGCGTGCTGACATGCCAGTCCGACGGACTGTGCGCGAAATGCTATGGTATGGATTTGTCGCGGTCCGCCCTTGTCCACGTGGGCGAAGCGGTCGGCGTCATCGCGGGCCAGGCGATTGGCGAACCGGGAACACAGCTTACGCTGCGTACCTTCCACGTGGGCGGGGTTGCCGCCGGCGGCCATGCTGCCGGACACTTTATCGAAACGCCCATTGCCGGCACGGTCAAGCTTGTTGCCACGCACACCATCGAAAACAGCACGGGCAGAACGGTCGTGCTGTCGCGCAACGCGAAGATTTCGATCATCGACAAAAAAGGCAAGGAATTGTCGGTCCAGAAACTGCCATACGCGTCCATGCTGCTGATCGCGGACGGCGCGCATGTCGAAGCCGGCGCGAAACTGGCGGAATGGGACCCGTATTCAAACACCATCATCGCGGAAAAGAACGGCAAAGTGAAATTCCGCGACCTGGTCGAAAACGTGTCGTACAACGAAGACATGGATTCCACGACCGGAATCGTATCGCGCAAGGTTACGAACTGGAAATCTGCGACGAAGAAAGCATTGTCCCCTGCGGTCATGCTGGTCGGCGAAGATGGCAAGGTTCTGGCCCTGGGCGGAAAAAAGCATGCGGAATACCTGTTGCCGATGTACGCCATTCTGACAGTGGCCGACGGACAGGAAGTCCATGCGGGCGACATCCTTGTCCGCATACCGGTCGAAACCAAAAAGACGTCAGACATTACCGGCGGCCTTCCGCGCGTCAACGACCTGCTTGAAGTCCGGCGCAGCGCGAATCCCGCGATACTTGCCGAAGTCGACGGCGAAATCGAAATTGTCGACGAAGGCAAATCGAAAATCGTCGTCCGCATATTGCCAGAAGACGGCACAGCGCCGATTGAATATTCCATAGCCAAGGGCGTCAACCTGATGGTGCGCGCGGGCGACCATGTAAAGAAAGCCGACCTGATTGTCGACGGCGATCCGGTGCCGCAAGACATCTTGCGCATCTTGGGCCAGAAAGCGCTGGCACAGTTCATGGTGGAACAAATACAACAGGTTTACCGCCTGCAAGGTGTGACCATCAACAACAAGCACGTTGAAATCTTGATTCGCGAAATGACGCGCCGTGTCGAAATCGTGAACCCGGGCGACACCGTGTTCCTGACCGGAAACGTTATCGACCGCGTCGTGTTTGAAGAAGAAAACGAACGCGTCCTGAAAGACGGCGGGCGTCCGGCCGAAGCGTCGCAGATATTGGTCGGACTGACGCGCGCGTCATTGACATCGCGTTCGTTCATATCCAACGCGTCGTTCCAGCAGACCACCAAGGTTCTGGTGGACGCAGCGATTTCCGGTGCGACCGACAAGCTGGTCGGAATCAACGAAAACCTGATGGTCGGCCGCCTGATACCGGTCGGCACCGGCGCTTATGTCCGTCGCGTTCGTGAAATCGCGAAAGAGGAAGAGCACGCGGAACGCCTGGCGGCAGAGAATGCCGGCGGCGAACAGCAGATGCTTGCAATCTAAACCTCCCCCTTGTTAAAGGGGGAAATTTGCTTGACGAGCGATAGCGAGTCTAGCAAATTAGGGGGATTAATTTTTGATTCCAGATATTAAACATTAATCCCCCTAAATTCGTAAACTCGCACTTCGCTTTGCTTGCGCTCATTAACGAATTTTCCCCCTTTAACAAGGGGGAAGGAAAACGATGAAAAAAATCCCCGCTATTTTTTGCGATATCGACGGCGTGACGACAAAGAAGTTCGCAACGCCTTGTTGGGACAGTTTCGGCGAGCCGAACGACCACATGGTGCGCGTGATAAGATCGCTGGCGAAAGATTTCACCATAGTATTCATCACCGGACGCTGGGCGATGGGAAGGGACAAGGTCGCGGCGCATATAAAATCATTCCTGCCCGATGTCGAGTCTGAAATATTCTGCAAGCCAAGGGATTATCCGGGAACGACAGCCGAATACAAATTGGCGACGATAAAGGAGCTGGAGGAAAAAGGATATGAATTCTTTCTGGGGTTCGACGACCATTTCGCTGTGGTCGGATTATTGCACAACCATGGCATGCCTGTCGCGCACGTCATAGGCAGCCCGCATTGTTAAAAATCCGCCTTTCGGCGGATTTTTTTATTTTGTTTTCTTGAACTGTGCTTCGGCTAGTCTCCGGATATTCACAACATTGGTCAGATCGTTCTTGTTTTTGCAAGGCGCGGCCGGTTTCAACGTTTCCTGGCTGATGCCGTAAAAAGCGGCGGCGTTCAGCGAATATTTTTCTATTAAATCGGAAACATCCTGGGTCTTGCCGTACTGGTAACTTTCGCGCACATCGCCCATGTATATGCCGGCGGCCGGCGGGCGCCCCTGTTTCTTGTCCGCGGTGTGCGGTGCGCTGTCGCTGCCCAGCATCAGTTGGCAGGCATATCCGCCGTCCAGCCAAAAATGCAACAGCATGTACTGGTTCCGGCTGGTCTGGATGATCGGCTTGCAGAAATAATACGGTTCCGTGCCGGACAATACTTTTTCGGCCTGGGACGGGTCCGTTATTCCGAATTGTTCCTGGTTAAATGCAATATGGTGCGGGGTTATGGTGCACGACAGGTTGCGGCACAATACTTCCATCAATCCGTGTTCCGTGGATATGTGTTCGACGGATATTTTCATGTCGCGCTGGTGTCCGCCTTTTTCGATGAATTTCGGCAGCACGCGCCTGAACGCGGCTTCTTCTTTTTTCGATGGGTCGGGTTCGTCCGGGCATTCCAGATGCAAAGCCAGCGGCAGGCCGGCATCTTCTATGACATCGATCAATTTTTGGGCCAGCTTTATATCCGGCGCGTAACCGGAATTTGTGCTTTGTCCCTGAGTGAACAATTTGAACCCTGCCAGCGGTATATCAAAAGCCCGGGCATGCTTTATGAATTTTTCCAGATTTTGGGGCGTCATTTGATTGTTCAGAACCGGCATAATCAGCGCAAGATGGCTAGGATTGCCGGCCTTGACCGCCTGGGCCATTATGGCCGCGGCATATTTATGGCAGAATTCAACATCCTGCGGAATATCCGACAGCGTCAGCGGATTTACAAAATTCATCATGTATACCGCGCCGGAATACGATGCATAGGTTGGCATTACTTCATTGAATTCGGGGGTGCCGGCTTCGCGGGCATGGACGTGGGCGTCGAATATAATCATATTGAAACTCTCTTTGTTGTGTTTTGTTCTCTCTGGCCCCACCAGGCAATACAAGCACTTTTTTGCTTGTGCGTCAATTAAATTTTGTCTATGATGGCAAAGCGGGAGAGATACAACAAAAGAGAAACCGCAATGGCAAACAAATATATCAATAATGATATAGATATTCTGAAAGGTTTATTTATCCAAGGACTTATTTACCACAAAATGCTTTTAATAGCGCCCGCCCCGCAAAAGCTGGAAAAAATGAATAATGTCTTTCCGGCCGACCCCCATGACGAGCGTTATTACTTTACATTGAAAACGCCAAAGCCGGACGGCAGTGAAAACCTGTCCCCGCTGTTTTGGAGTCTGCAGACAATTCAAAGCAAAAGTCAGCTGTGGCAAATAACAGTTGCGCTGATTGTTCGCACGATTGAAAAACTGGGCCTGGAATTCGACCATACGGTCGGCGTGCCCGAAGGCGCGACAGCAACAGCCGCAGCCGTTGCATACGAAATGAACAAAGGCGTGCTGACCCTGCGTAAACAGCCGAAAGACCACGGCCAGGGCGGAATGCTTGTCGGGGATCTGGGCATACAAGACAGGGTGCTGGTTATGGAAGATGTTACCACAACAGGTATGTCCATGCTGGACACCGCTTTGAAAATGCGTAAAGCCATGGGCAATGACCACGTCACGGACGCGTTGGTTCTGTTGAAACGGTCCGAAGCGCCGGTTGTAAACCTGGCCAAAGGATTCCATGAAGTCAAAGATGAAGAAACCCGCCAAATGGTCGTCGCAAACCCGGACAATCCGTATCCGATAAAACTGCATCATGTCATAACCCCGGACGATGCGATTCCGCATTGGAACCCGACCGACCCATGGCAGATTAAAATGAAGCCGGTGATTCTGGAATATCTGGCAAACCAAAAACAAAAGGCGAAATAATGACGAACTTTAACCCGTATGAAAAAATTATAATTGCGCTGGATTATCAGGATGGTGAATCCGCGCTGAAATTGGTCCGCCAATTGCGGGACATCCCGGTCAAATACAAAGTCGGCATGGAATTGTGTACGGCAGTCGGCGCGCCGCAGATTATAGAGGCGATCCAAAACATGGGCGGACGCATATTCCTGGACCTGAAGTTCAAGGATATTGGAAACACGGTCAAGGGCGCGGCCCGCTCTGCGGCGGGTCTTGGCGTCGACATGTTCAATGTTCATGCAAGCATGAAGGTTCCATCACAACAGGCCGCAATGCAAGGCGCGAAAGAAGGCGCCGAAGAAGAAGGCCTGCCCATCCCGAAAGTCATCGGCGTGACGCTGTTGACCGACCATGACCAGGGCGATTTGACTGCGCTGGGCATCAAAAAATCGAAAGTTATCGATTATGTCGTTCGTTTGGGATTGCTGACAAAAGAGGCGGGGCTGGACGGCATCGTGTGTTCGCCGCTGGAACTGCCGGTCATGCGCTATATCCTGGGCGATGACGCCACGATTGTAACGCCCGGTATCCGGCCCGCATGGGCCGCCGCCCCGGACGAGCAAAAGCGCATCACGACGCCGGCCGCCGCCATTCGCATGGGCGGTTCGGAACTGGTTATCGGTCGCCCGATTACAAAGCCCCCGCAAGGCATAACCCCGGCCGAAGCGCTGGACATGATTGCCGAAGAAATCAACGATGCCATGCCGGATTGGGGCAAGAATGCGTTGAGCGAGGCGGAAAAGTACAAAATGGGTGTTCTGCAGGCAAAATTGGATATAGAAAGATACAGAAACCGTTGAATAAAAAAGTCCGCCCGATGGGCGGATTTTTCTATCTTGAATATTCCCAGGTCGTCAAATCCGTAATCTTCGGATTGCGCGAAGATATCGGAACGCCGTATTCTATCTTGGCGATTTGGAAATTGTTCTGACGAAGGAACGCTTCGCTTTTGTCGTTGCCGGCGGCCGTTCTGGCATAAATACAATCCAATCCTTTCGCATCGAACGCATAATCCGCAAGTATTTTAAACGATGCGCTGGCAATGCCTTTGCCTTCGCTTTCGGGCGTTATGAAACACCATATTTCGGCTTCTTTGTGCGCGGTGTCTATATCGTCCAATCCGATCATTCCGGTCAATTTTGCGCCGCTGAAAATTAAAAACTGTTCGTCGTACGATTTTTTATGGAACAGAAGACGCGATATTTTTCTGCGTTTTACCTCGATAATATACGATGTTCCGAATAAAAGGGTCTTGCAGAAATTCGCTGTAACCTTTTCATTGGCCCACCAAAACCACGGCGCAAGCCGTTCGCGATTGTTCAGCAGCATGACGTAAAGTGTCCAGGCATTCGGTATGAATGTCCCAAAGTCGAATTTTACAATTTTAACGTCCGGATTTAACACAAACAAAATGTACCAGACAAGAATATTTTGTCAAATGTTTTTTGTCCGCAGGTTTCAGGTTCAGACTGCTTTTGCGTGGCGCGGCCACGATCACGGATTTGCAAACGCGGAAAGCAGTGCGGCACGAAAATCGCTGACCACCGCAGCATGGGCGGCGCAATGCCTGGGACATCCGTTTGCGCAATGATATGGCTCTGTCCAGGCGACCATAAACACCCATCCGCCGTTTGCCCCATCGGCGCGGCGTTTCAGACGGCACCAGCAATGGATTCCGTTGTTTGCGTGAACAGGGCTTCCGGGTTGGGCCGGCGTGCCTGCGGTGTTGCTGCACATTGCTTGGACGTGATACGTCGGCCATACGGCGTTGGTTGCAAGACTGTTGTCAAATTCGCTTGTGAACCAGACAGGCGTATCGTTATATTCCGTATGCGCGTTTCTGAAATTCACATCCCAAGTCCAGACTTGTGGAAAATCGGCCAAAATTGTGCTGAAAGTATGATTGGTCGGCGGCGACTCGATCAGGCTGAAAATACCGCCGCCCGGCATCTGCACGGTAAGCCGTCCCGGCGCAGTTCCGGGCATCAGGAATCCGTACCATATTCCATCCCCCGGGATTTGCACCGCAAGCGCCGGCGAGCTTCTTTTATCCGGCGTCAGCGCAACCGATTGCCCGCCAATGTGCAGCGTCCGCGCATACGCCGGCGCGGCAAGTGCAATCGCAAGCACCGTTTGCAAGAACATGATTTCCCCCTTTGCGCCAGACCGCAGCGCGATAAAAAAACCGCCAAGGAATTGACGGTCGGGTATTTTGAAAATCATAGAATGAATGACTCTGTGGGTTTTGGCGAACCTGTTTTATAACCACAGATACCCGACCAAGCCGGTCAGGTAATAACGGCGCAAAGTGCCATTATAATATTTTCGGATAACGGCACAATCGCACCGCATTCTATGGGCTTTCAAAACCCCGAAGCCACATCCCTGTGGATTCGGCTGTATTATATAATAATTTACCGAATAGTGCAAGGAATTGCTGATTGCGTCACGGAATTCATAGTTCTTAATTCCTAGTCGCTTGCCGCCAGTTTCAAATTCGGCCGGGCGGCGCGCAGGTTGGAAAGTGATTTATCTTGCGCTGCTTTGAATGCGGACGGTTCCCATATCTGGAAACTGTTTCCGCGGCCGACAAATATTGCGGCGTCATGAATGCCGGCATGTTTCAATAAATCTTCGGGAATAATCACACGGCCGGTGACGTCAAACTGTAACGGCCGGGCGTCCGCAAACAACATGGCGGACAGATCGTCCAGTTCGGCGTCAAACACGCCCATCTGGTCTGTTGCGGCGGCCATCTTTTCCATGCGGGACATGGACAGGCCTTCGATGCAGCCGTTTGTAAAAGAACGATATAAAACGATTCCCTGGAAATTTTCAGAATTCACAGACGAACGGAACGGGGCTGGAATGGAAATTCGACCCTTGGTATCCAGGCGATTTTCATAAGTGGAGAGAAATAATGGCATTCTGGCCCCTAGTTCCGATTCGTTATTACATTTATAGCGCAAGAATTTATGGTTGTCAATGACAATTTGTAATTATTTTATGGGATTTTATGGTCTTGGTCGGTAAAACAGCTAAAAGATAAATAAAATTTAAATAAAGCGAATTTTTTACTTGACTGTCGATTCGTTTTTTTACTAAGGTGCATGTATAGACAGCGTATAGACAGATGGACGGAATCCGCAAAGCAGCGGATTCCTTGGAAAAATTGAAAAACTAACAACTAAACAAAGGAGGAAAGCAGATGGCAAAGAACTTGAAAGAAATCATGGCCGCATTGGACAAAGTCCTGAATACCACAGTCTGGGTCAACGCCGACCGGCAGATAGTGTTGCTTGCGGATGAACTTCACATAGGCGCGTCGGGAAGCCCGCGCACCATTGAAGATTTGTCCAGCGCAAGCCTTACCGGCGCGTACGTTTCACTGCAAATCCGCAGCGACGATTTCAGCGTCGCGGCAGAAGGGCTTGAAACCGCGGATCTGGCCGCAAAAGTGAAAGACATGGTGTTCGCGGAAGCCAAGAAAGTCATGGACGAAGCCCAAATCGCCGGATTTGAAAAAGTCGCGATGGCCGCATAACCAG
>Ga0123353_10004240_pt1 | contig 18413 bp, 23 predicted proteins | sample TergutLab28metaG_3_FD_92763 | JGI IMG/M metagenome (GOLD analysis project Ga0123353, IMG submission 92763) | Labiotermes labralis P3 segment gut microbial communities from Petit-Saut dam, French Guiana - Lab288 P3 | ecosystem: Host-associated > Arthropoda: Insects > Digestive system > Gut ... | reverse complement strand
ATTACATGAAGACCAACTCATCTAGTGCAGGCCCCCTCACACACACACACAGTCTCCCCCCCCCCCCAGAAAAACACAGCAAATCATTTTTATTCCTAACAGAGGAGCTTTTTCAAAAAACAGACAGACATTGCTGGACATTGGTAAAATGTGTCTAATAACAGACATACACACACATAACTCACCTCATCTGGTTCGGACTTTGTATCACGAAAAGTTATATCTTCAAGAATCTCCTCTTGTTTGATGTCTATATCTGCCTCTTCATTTACAGCTACGAAATCCTCTTCTTTTAAATCTATGTCCTCAACTTCTATATTGCTGAAATTACACACACCATCAGATGATGATGCATGAGACTCACCAGACGAACCTGGCAGAATGTGCAGAGAATCTGTGCAGCTCTGTAAAACCAACATAACATTAATGTGACCTCTGTCATGACAAGGAATAGTATACACTTTCATCAAAGCTGATAATATTGCAGCTGCTTTGTACATATTCAACACAATCACTGTCAAATCATTACAATGAATAATAGCCAAAGTCACAGTGAAAAATCCTTCCTAAGGAGCCAACAGTTTCTCAGTTACTCATTCAATTCCCTGTCTTTCACAGAACATGTGGGTTCATTACTATTTTCACCACAGCCTGACTCACACCCTCTCACCTATTTTCTTTAGCCAATCCACCTTCTGTTCTCACACATATTCTTCACTGAACATCATCGCTTTTAGGTCCCATATGTTTAGTGCACTTCAAATGCCATGCTGACATGCCAACATGAGAGACAAAAAAAGTGAGACACTGAAAAATAACAGAACCCCTGACCTAACCTGCCAATCTTAAAATTCTACAAATGACACTTAACTGAACTCAAACCACAAACAACACCAACCGTAACCTAAAACACATACATTAAATTTGAACAATCATAAAATAAATAAAAACTTAGTTGACGATAACAAACACAACCCCAAAATAAGCTGACTGTATTAAACTGGCATAACCAAAACCCTAACATAACCACAGCAGAAATGTTAATAGTGTTATTACAGTGACTGTATAGTAAATTCTGAGAGAGTGAATTTAATCATCTGTAACAGCACTGTATATGTCTTCGTGTCTGTAGCTTAGTGTACATGTAGGCCCTTAAAATTGGAGATGATTGTTCACTGTGATTAAGGAGTTCTGATAACCCTGTGCGTATGCCTCATGTCATACGCGCTCTATATGACACTGTCATTCACGTTCCTTCCTTAATTCTATTAATATCTTGTGGCAGGTACAAATTATGCCGTTCCATAATAATTCAAGATCCTCACTCTTCCAAAATTTCAAACAATGTATCAGCTATGTCACATTTTTATCGTCTGAAATCCTCACTCTACCTCTACAATCTTGGCGCAACCCTTTTTCTTGTCCAAGTGTTCCGTCAAAATCGTGTGAACGGACGACTTTCCCAAACCAAGTTCTTCTGCTATCATTCTAACAGTCAATCGGCGGTCACTGAGCGCGAGAGAACGCACACGATCGATGTTTTCATTACCAATTGAGGTGGAGGGGCGTCCTGACCTGGCATCGTCCTTGGGGTCTTCACGGCCTTCCCGAAAACGCTGGACCCACTTGAAAACAGTTCTTTCCTTTAGAGCACACTGTCCATAAACCTGTTGCAACATTTGAAGTATTTCGGGGCCATTCTTGCCCTGTTTCACAAGAAACTTGATGTTAATTCGTTGTTCAAGATTTTGATCGACCTCCATTTTGACAATGCGCGAATACGCTTTCCACAAATAATTAAACCATGAAGTCTATACTTCCCCTACAGCAGTCTGGCTCCTACTGATAGTCAGCTGGGTCCTGTAGAGTGGAGTGAGCTGGAGAGGTGCACCGCCAGTTAACATCTCACTCCTACTCTAAGCTACAGCACGAACTTCTTGGACAGGCCACGTACTTGGCATGTCATTGCACAATTTCTCTGTTGCAATTATAAGTAGCAGCTACATGTTTCCGCCACAAATTAGCCAACATCAAACTATTTATGCTAGAAGTTTAAAAGGAAATCATATACCTGCAGTTTACATAAAAATGATTTGTGAAAGATATTTTGGCCTTACATATAAAGGCGTGTGATTGTTACACATAAACAAGCATTTACAATATAAAAATAATTGTATAAAATGAAACAATTGTCATATAATTTAAAAAAATGAAGTTTAAAACCTTCGGCAAAAGACAGCACTCTAGGTTAGTTAGACTAGTAGTAATGAATCAGCCATAGCCCACATTATTAAAAAGGATCGGCTTCCGAATTGTTTTCCTAGGTCCTTCATCAGGGTGGCAGCCGCCGTCAAGCTTGGTATCGCGGTCCCTCCATTGCCCCTACGCCCCGGGACAGGTCCGTGCAAGAGTGGTTTAAGTCGAAACGATGTGAATGAGTGTAAGAGTAGGTCGCGAGTCGTGGTATATCGAGGCACTACATATTCTTTAACTTCGTGGCAACCCTGAAGAAGGACTCGAGAAAAGAAGTCGAAACGGGAATATCAGCCCTCGTCTAGTTCTGGGGTCCCTCCGTAGCCACCCCTACGCCTATCCCGGCCTGGAGTGTAGTGCAGGAAGGACCTGAGTGCGGTCCTGGCGCTACACGTTCTTCAACAGAAAGGATCCAGTGCCCCCGTGCAGTTTGGGCCCTCCGTAGCCAACCCTACGCCGAACTCAGGGCCCCTGGCATAAGTGTGTTCACGGCACTACTCTTTCTTGAACATAATAATATTAGAAAGGATCGGAGGTCAACTTTTGGCAGCCGCCGTGCAGGTTGGTTCCGGGGCCTGGTGCAAGAAGGGCATAAGTGTTGCATCGGCATTACTCGTTCTTGAGCATAATAATATTAAAAAGGATCTTGGAGCGATTATTAACTGAGGTAATTAGCAGGTTGGCAGCCGCCGTCCAGCTTGGTTCACCCAAGGCGCAGTGCAAAAAGGGGCGTAAGTGCGGCCCCGGCATTACTCGTTCTTGAGCATAATAATATTAAAAAGGATCTTGGAGCGTTTATTAACTGAGGTAATTAGCAGGTTGGCAGCCGCCGTCCAGCTTGGTTCAACCAAGGCGCAGTGCCAAAAGGGGCGTAAGTGCGGCCCCGGCATTACTCGTACTTGAGCATAATAATATTAAAAAGGATCAGCGTTTATAACCGAGGTAATGAGGTTGGCACCGCCGCCGTCTAGTCTGGTCTCCGTGGGGACGCCTGGTGGAAGAAGGTCCCGGGCATTACTCGTTCTTGAGCATAATAATGTTAAAAAGGATCAGCGTTTGTAACCGAGGTAATGAGGTTGGCAGCCGCCGCCGTCTAGAGTGGTCTCCGTGGGGGCCTGGTGGAAGTAGGTGCCGATCATTACTCATTCTTGAGCATAATAATATTAAAAAGATCGGTATTTGTAACCAAGGTAAGAGGTTGAGGGTGTGGCCGCCATTCAGCTTCGTCCCCGGGTGCAGGAAGGTCCTAAGTGCGGTCTAGGCTTTACTCTTTCTTTAACATAATAATATTAAAAATGATCGGCGTTTAATCAGGTTGGCAACCGCCGTCCAGCTTGGGTCCCCCGCCATGTGTTTAGCGTTGAGTGCAGGACGGTCCCAAGTACGGTCCAGGCACTATTTGTTTTTGAGCTTCGGAGGGGGATGGCGCTAAGTGTGAAAAATAAAAACTTATACAATATGCCGGGTTGACCATGACGCATATGTTACACTGATGGATGGACGTCGTACCTGTGAAGCAGTATAGGAAAAGGAATACAAGGTGAGAGCAAAATAGGCGTAAGGGTAATGTACATTTTTATTAGCGAGTCCTAGACACATCAAATGGTCTTTTTAATCTAGCATTGTGTACGTACAGCAGTACATTGCAGACGTCGGAGGAGGAGTGGCAACGGTACGACGCCGGGTGTCAGCTCCCTGTCTGGGAGAATGAGGGCTGCGAACTAAAGTCGGCGTCGTACTTCATATGCCAGTACTTCAGAAGGTCGACCACGTTCAACACATCTAGCAGCGGATAGGACATCCCTTTTAATGGATCAGTTCGTACTGTGTTACATAACGTAATGAAGACGTGTTTGGTCATTTCTACATGCGAGCTTTTGATGTCCACATCCGCTGCAAGCAAGATTTGCCGTAGGTCGTTGACGATGTTGCGTTTTGGTTGGCATATGGCCAGCATCTTGTGCGCTGTCGAGGGATGATCCATAGGCAAGTGTATGTGATGCAACCGAGTGGTATAACGGATCAATGGATCTCACCGTGTCAGCAGGCGTAGGATTTGTTTCCACGACAGCAGCACTGTATCCGCTTCCTCCTCCACGTTCGGCTCAGGGTGGTGGAAGACTGGTGTTTCCCCGATGCCGGTGACGGGGGGCGATGCTAGGAATAGGCGAACGTCGTCGCTGAAGAACTCCTCCTCCTTCCAACGTTGCATGATTGGTGAACCTTACAGCGTCTGAAACAAAGAACATGATGTTAGCATCCGCGAGCAGATAAATAGGAGATCGCTTGTACGTGACAGCAACAGTTGGTGCTGGAATCTAAAGTAAAACTTTGAAGAAATAGGACGTGATAGCAGGGTACTGTAAGTATTATTCCGACCACACTTGTTGTAAGCGATATAAGTGGTATGCTGTGATAAAACTAAAAGAGTTGTGTAACTTATTGTACACAGAAATCATGGCTCGCAGATTGGAGATTGTGGACGCGAATTCGAGAGAGTACAGGCGGTACAATGCTGTAGGAACGAAAACGATGTTGCGCGACGTTTGGATGGCTCGTGACGCGCGGAAATCACGAGTTTAATAAGCGATTCCGTGACAACTGTAATCAGAACAAAGAGATATGTCGCTTGTGCTGTATGAGACCCCTGAAGGACGCGTTGCACCCCTCAAGTGATAAGGTACTGTACGTCTTCTAGGATTTCGAGACGACCCAAAATACCGAGTACACGGACGAGGCTAAGTTACACGTACCTAATCTCATCTGCGTGCAGCAGTTCTGTTCGCGGTGCGATGACGTAGAAGACGGAGACTGCGTGCGATGCGGTAAGAGGAACCACTCGTTCTGCATGATCCTGTGGGGGAGCTGCTCTCATATCTAACCGAACCATGCCCCTGGGCCAATAAGATCGTAGCTATAGCACGTAACGCCAAGGCTTTCGACCTTCATTTCATCGTGAATAGGGCGATCCTACTGAAATGGAAACCGGAATTGATTATGAATGGGCTTAAAATAATTTAGTGTTTTGTATAGCGTGTCGTTCTTCCCGTGTTCTCTGTGTATCTTGCCCTAGGCATACGGTCTGGCGGCCTCCAAATCGTGGTACCTTAATTATTTCAACACTGAGGAAAACCTCGATTACATGGGCCCCTATCCGCGAAATCACTTATTATGGCGTGAATGAGATGGACGAGAAGGAGAGGAGGGAGTTCCTCGCATGGTACGAGAGCCAGATATCAGAGCTTTTCGACGACAGGCGCGTGCTTGAAAAACATCGTCAAGACGACGTCACGGGCCTAAGAGAAGCGTATCGAGTCTTCAGACGCGAATTTATGCAAATTAGGAACATAGACCGATTTGTCGAGTAGATAACGATCGCGTCGGCTTGAAATAAGTTATTGCGTAAACGATTCCTGAGGCCCGACACAATTAGATTCATACCGACTGGGGGTGCACGTGCAATAACAACTATAGCAAGAAGGCGTTGATGTGGCTGCTGCATATGGAAGAGACTGACGGTATGAAGATAATGCACTGTCGCAATGGTCGCGAGTACAGTTTTCCCGAACTACCCAGCTTTAGTGTAGACGGTTATTGCACTGAGACACGCACAGTCTACGAGTTCTTTGGTTGCTACTATCAAGACCATACGTGCCAGCCGTTCCGTGACGTCACCATCCTCAGAGGCGATAAGCTAGCAGAACGCTATGAGCGAACAATGTGGCGTCTCGAGCAGATAACGCGAGCGGACTACCTGGTCAAAGTCCAATTGGAATGTGAGTTTGACGATGCAGGGAGGCCCGCTAATCCCATAGTGCAACAGAGGCCGTTGCGGATCTGTGATGCCCTGTACGGAAGTCGAACCGGGGCCGTGCGCCTACTCTACAAGGCACGGGAGAATGAGACCCTTCGATATGTCGACGTCATGAGCCTTTACACGTATATATGCATGTATTTCAAGTTCCCCGTTCGTCATCCGATCATTCACATAGGGGATGCTTGTAAAGATATAGAAGCGTGCCTGCGTATGGATGGCCTGATCAAATGTTCGATCGTTCCACCAGAGAGATTGTATCACCCTGTCCTCCCTTTCAGACGTAATAAAAAACTCATGTTTTGCCTTTGTAGAACGTGCGTCTTCACCTACTAAAGTGAGTAATTTGTGCATACCCGAGATGAGGATCGTGCCCTCACCGGTACGTGGGTAATGGAGTAGGTGAGGCTGGTCGTTGAAAATGGGTACTGAGTACACGAAATATATGAGGTGTAGACTATCTGGTGACCCAGTATAATCCCGAAACAGGCGAGGGTGGACTTTTCGTCGCCTATATAATCACGTTTTTGAAACTGAAAGCGGATCCTAGCGGTTATGCCAGCTGGGTCCACAGTCCCAAAGAGGAGGACCGATATGTTGACTCGTTTTGGCAGAGCGAAGGGATACACCTTGATAAGGAAGCGATCAGGTATAATGCTGCCAAACGGGGTCTGGCCAAACTATGTCTCAAGTCCATGTGGGGCAAATTGACGGAGAAGAACGATCGGACAATGAGCAGAGTGAATACGGAACCGAAAGACCTGTATGGATTCCTAGCCACCCCTGGCGTCGAGGTGATGAACCTCCCGTATGCCAGCGATGACGTTGTCTGGATGTCGTGGAAGTATGGTGCAGAGGAAGACGTGCGTATTCTGCGTTATACGAACGAGGTGATAGGAGCTTACGTCACCGCGGGAGCAAGAATCCATCTCTACCGCTACCTCGACCGGCTGCGAGAGAACGCGATGTATTGTGACACGGTCTGTGTGATATACTTTCAGCCGAGTGGTGAACCCCACTGATCGAAACGGGGAACAAATTGGGGGACGTGACCTCCGAGTTGCGCCCCTCAGAGAGCATTTCGGAATTTTTGAGTGATGGTCCAAAGAACTACAAGTACATGGTGCTGACCAGGAACGTTCGAGAAAAGACTGTGTGTAAAGTCAAGGGCATAACCGTGAATTACTACGCGTCGAAAATGGTAATGATGATTTTGAGAGGGAACACGGGGGATGAATCCTACGTTGTAAATGTACGTACAGACAAGAAAATTAAACGAAATAGGGCAGAAGGAGGAACAGTATCTATTGCTACCTAACCTTTGGACAAATTATATAGAATCTAATTTTTTAAGAAACGGCGATTAGGTGACAATACGTCCGTCCCGTTTTAGGTATAAATAGGGGAAGGGTGTGCAGGTTCGTGTCATATGCCTGACCATCCATGAGTGATGATGATCTGAAATTCAAGCAACCGTTCTCATGTATAGTGAAAGGACCTAGCGGTTCGGGCGAAACGTCATTGTGCATACGGTTGTTACTGAACCTCGACTCACTCTGCACCGAACGTGAATTCGGCGGAGGCATAATCTGGTGTTACAGTGAGAAGACCGCTGTTCTGAAACGTCGGATCTTGCCCTCGAACACCACATATCACGAGGGCGTACCGGAGAACTTTGGTGGCAGTGGCAAACCGTGCCTCGTGATCCTAGTCGATCTGTTAAACGACGTCTATTCGAAGCAACTGTGTGACTTGTTTACGAGAGGCAGCCATCACAGAAATATCAGCGTAATTTTGACTACGTAAAATCTGTTTAATCAGGGCCGATTCTGTAGAGATATATCGCTGAATGCCCATTATCTGGTCGCGTTGAAAAAGTCAGAGATAAGAAGTAGTTCGCGTATTTGGCCCAACAGGTGTATCCCGAAGATAGTCTCGGGTTGTATGACGCTTACCTGGTTGCGACACAAAGACCCCACGGTTACCTAATCTTGGATCTGACACAAGACACGGATGACGGTCTGCGGTTTCGAATCAGCATATTCCCGGAAGAATACCCTCCAGTCGTCTACTCCGATATGGGGGATGAAGCGTGTGAGATGAAATCACCACGCCCTTCACCTGCTCAAGACGGCCGAACCGAGATTACGTAAAGCCACCATAACCAACTGAAACAAATAACTCGTGACTGTATAAGCGAGTGCGTGTTGAACGTGCTAAACGGCAATTTAAAATTGTCAGGCTGTAAACACGCGCAAGCTGCAGAAATACAAGTCAGCGCTTCGCAAGGACGCCGACAGGCACGTGTCACTCACGGGCAAGAAGCGACTTAGAGTTCAGCGCGGGGGATTTCTGCTGCTCCTAATGGGCGCCATACTGCCAACGAACGCCAGTTTAATCTTTAAGCCCAGATAAACATGTAACGTAAGATGTACCTCGTCCCAGTTGATCACTACCATAGCGGGACAAACAACGCCGCCCCTTGCCTCGCGAGCGGCAGAAACGTAAAAAAAACACCATCCGTATGAAAAGAGAGTTAAGATGAGCCATTAGATTCGCGAGGCCGATGTCAGACGGAAGACGCGGAAAAAGGCTATCTCTGATTTCCTAAGACGAGTAATGCCGGACAGGGAGCTGCCCTCCTCCCCCGAACCAGAGATAGCAAAAGAGTTGATTTCCCTAAAGTCGATGCGAAAATGCAGCGACGCTGTCCTCTCTCACAAATACCTTCAACATAGATGGAGACCACTAAAGAAGGATATGATGATAATGACCGGAGGAGGAAGAAGAAGAAAATGTCGGAAACGTAGCTAGTCCCCCGAGACATTTTCACGATACACAATACGGTATCCGTAAGGATGGCGAGCAATTAAAGATTGGTGATTCTCCGGTGTTTATAGATACCGATGATACTGTCACAATTATGGGGGCAGTGTTTAGAGGGACGGAGGGGCTGTGGGACCTATTGACGCGTAACAATGTGAAACGCAACCTATCGGCAAGGAGGACTTAAAGACATATAACAAAATATTGATATTGACTGACGCTCATTTGACTATATATCAGCCTGGCGATAAAATTAATATAACGCGTGAAAAAAAAATTCGCGATGTAATTGCGCCCCTCTTCCTGAAACCAAAGGGACGGGGTGTCGAGTGAGCGTTAAGTCGTACGTGTGTAAAGTATTGATGACAACTATTAACAAATTATATTATGACCCCGCCAGACCGTCGACATTCTCGACTCTGCAGAAGCTTCGGTCGGCCACGGCGGCAGCGAAGAAGAAAGGTAAACTAATGGCCGGGGCTTACAAGAGATCAGTTGACGTAATAAGAGGCAGGTTAGAGAAACAGGATGCCTATACGCGCTTCATAGACCGGTGAGGAAACGTTTTGCACGTAAACCCTATACAATGACTAACTCGATGGATGTGTGGGAATGCGATCTGTTGGATGTGCAGGCCTATGCAAAATATAATGATAATTATAGACACATTCTATCATTCGTAGATGTATTCTCGAAATATCTACATTTTATCCCAATTTGGACAAAGAGTGGTCCGGCCGTCGCCTCGGCGTTTCGGTCCATAATCGATGACCCTAAAAGCCGGCGCCGCCCAATATGGCTAAGCAATGATTAGGGCAAGGAATTTCTAAATAAACGTTTTCAGGACATGTTACAGGGTGATTGCATTCAGGTTCAGGTGCGTCGGAATCCCGACTTGAAATGTGCGGTCGCGGAACGCGTGCATCGCACGATTCGCAATAGAATGTACAAAAGTTTACGTATGAAAGTACGTACTGATATATAGATGTTCTGCTGAAATTTGTCAAGGCCTACATGTCACGTTTCCCTCGACGACTGGCATGGCGCCCTCGCGTGTCACCGATTCAGACGGTCTTGCCATATGGAAGAGAATGGAGGCTGCCCAGGGGCGCGTTCGTGTCGCGAAAGCGCCGTTTCGGGTGGGGCAGTACGTGCGCATCAGCAAAGAGGAGTTGCGTTTTGTCAAGGCTGCCATACAGAATTTCAACACCGAGATTTTCAGGGTCGCGAAAATAATTGAGAGGCGGCCCCGTGCCGTCTAAAACTACAGGATTTAAATGGCACGCCCATAGACGTTCAGTTTTATCGCGAGGAACTTACCCCCGTACGAATAAATGACAGGATCGCCTATAAGATAAATAAAATAGTGGACAAAAGGGTCAGACGAGGCATTCGCCAATATCTCGTCCGCTGGCGAGGTTACCGTCAGGACTTCGTTCCTTGGGTACCTGCAGCTAGCGTATGGCGACGGAGAACCATTTTTACGTCACTCTGCTCAGCAAAGCCTCGCGTGACATCTACGAACAGACTACGCACGCCGATTACACGGTGAAACTGACTCAGCCCGTCGATCTTGGTTCGACCTCCTAACTGGGAAGTGGGGCTGTGTGAAATTTCGTGTTCCTCCTCGCCGCCCATAGACGACAGCCCCGCCTTAATATATTGTAACCTGATATCGCCGCAATTTTTGGGCGAGAGTTCAGTCCGCAGCATGCGGACATTCGTCTTCCCATTATCATCAACGTGTCTGCATGAGGTTCAAAACGGGTACTATGTGCCTGTCGAGCAGCGCAGATTTCAGGACTTTCGAATCCAGTTCCTGACGAGCGAAGGGCTGCACATCCCCTTCGAGGAGAGCACGACGCCCACAAAGTGGTGTTTCGTTTTCGAAAAAATTACAAGTGGTGAAATTTGTATATAAAACGGGGCGTCGCCATCTTGAATGGACACTTACAGCAATGCATTCATTAGAAGTGTACTAACTAAATCGTGCTGGACGAGGCCTACCTAATCCGGGGATCGGTCGCGTCTACTTCACCCCGCGCTACCTTCAGCAAGGACACGGGATATGCAATTTTTCGGCAGTCTCCTCCGCTGGGTCCGCCCACTCCTTTGGAGCGGGGTATAAGCAGTGGGGCTCGAGACGTTGAGTACCGATGGCAAAATCCCAACCGATATCGCTAAACGAAGCCCTACTGACACGACGACCGCTGGGGTTATTGTGTCTAAACACGCCCGGGAGGAGACGGTAGGTGGGAAGAAGGGCTCAAAGTCTCGGGATATACATGGGATCAAACGTGCCCTGAGAAAAATAATAAAAAGAGACATATTTTCTTTGTTTACTCAGTGACTGCACAGCAGCCCGTCATATCTGCCGCGCCTGCGGAGATAGCGTAAGTTAATAGCGAGTTTGACATCTTTGCACACAGGCCTATACAGACGTATGTGCTCGGGACGATAGAGGACGCGTATAAACCACTGCCCCGCCGATGGAAACGATCTGGAATTTTTTATACCTGGCGATAACGACACGTAAATTGATCTAGATATCAAAAAGTATGAGCGATGTAAATTGTTATAGGCCTCGGGAAAGGAAGAGGACTTTTCGGACCACACAGGCGTGACAAATAATTTCCTCCACTCCCTATTCAGCCAATGTAACGTCACTCTAAATGGCGCCAACATCACGCAGGCGAGTGAGCATTTCCATTACCGCTCCTACCTCGAGACGCTCATGACCTACGGCACAGATGCTGCCACCGCGTATCTATCAAACGCCTACTGGTATCTCGACAGGGCGATAGCAGCCTGTCGACCCCTCGACCGAGACTGTGAACGTCACGAAAAACCGGGGATTCATCCTTCGTTGGAACAGGCTTAGTGCGAGTAGGGAAGTCCAACTATTTGGTCGATTACATAGTGACATATGTAACGTGCCCTTATACTTGCTGCCGGGAGTCAGGTTGCAGATCCGGTTGACCAAAGCCCGACCTAGCTTCTATCTGATGAAAAAGAGCGTCGATTCAAAAACAGTTTGCAAATTTTTCGACCTCCAATTACTGGTCAGGCGCGTCAGGCCTAACCCCGCCATATTCCTAGCTCACAATTCGACACTGAACAGGGGGAGTCTCGCGCGCTATAACCTGACGAGAGTCGAACTCATGACATTCACATTCTCGGCCGGATCGAAATCATTGTCTATAGACAACGCCGTCATGGTTCCCATTCCGAAATATCTCTGGTTTACCATGGTTAAGAATACAGATTTTATCGGTTCGTTGGACATAAATCCGTACAAATTTCACAATACGACATCAGCGATTTTTCGTTGTTTGTGAACGATAAACAGTTCCCTAAAGAGGGCCTAAGTCTCGGCAAGGACCATGAAAAGACGTCCGTCATGGACTACAGGACACTGTTCGAGGCGTTCGGCATAAATCACTCGAACACGGGACTGCAGATAACACACGATAATTATATAAACGACTATTTCATGTTACTATTCGATGTCACACCTGATAGGGGCGCGTCGGAGGGTCATACGTCCCACCACGAGAACGGCAAAATCAGAATAGAATTGAAAGTCAATAAACCGTTGCGCGAGGCGAACACGTGCATGCTGTAACTAGAATTCGACATTTCGGTCCTTATAGATTTTGCGCGTAACATTACGATCGACTTTAAAAAAATGGACACTTTGCAGATACTGCGTACGTTGCGTGACGTCCGCTCATTCCTCAACGTCTTCACCTCCGATTTCCTACCACAATGAATCACACGAACATCTACCGTCATCGTCAAAGCCGATCCCCATACAGAGGGAGGTTGACACTGGCTTGCCGTGCACTTCAAATCCAAATCTTCGAGTACCTACTACTTTGATTCATATGGCATCGTACCGCTCCTACCCAGTTTCCAGGCATTCATTAAACGCAACTGGGATTATAACAGGCGATAGCTGCAAGGCCTGACGACTGACGTTTGCGGCAAGTACTGCTATCTATTCCCGCTTTACATGGATAGGGGCTACACTCCGAAACTATTCATCTCCCTCTTCGATGCTTGCAACAATGGAGACCGGCAGGTGGAGCCGATCTTAAATACCGATTTCGGATGTCTGGGTTCAATGCTGCCGCAGCAGCCTATAAAAAGGTAGGTACTCTGCCCTATTCTAGTTATTCCTAATCTAACATGGCTGTTGGAGGGAGGGAGGTCGTGATGGATTTCGAGTTCTTGCGAGGGCGCAAGAATTAGACGATCGTCAAGGAATTGTGCGTGGCTAGCGCCGCGGCTTCCGAGACGTTTCGTTTCAAGAGCCCCTACAAGATGACGGATTACGCCTCGTCAGACTACGGCCTCAATTGGGTCGACGGAGACATAGAATATAAGGAATTGAACACAGTCATTACAGGTTTCGTGCACCTCTACACCTACGGCGTCTCTGAATGTCCATTCCTGGCAGGACTAACGGGAAGGCCGATCCATAACCCAGAGGATCTCGACTGCCACCCTTCCCGAGTGTTGCAATCACAAACGCTGGTGTACATTGCCATGACATAAGTTTCCCAAATTTGCCTGCGCAACCAAAACGGCGCATTCCCTCTAGGATTGTTTAATATACTACCTGCAGAAGAAAGATTTTGTCCAATGTCCTGCTGATATGACACGTCATTCTGCCGAATTTGTTTCAGCTCTATAAAAACCCCGACCGAAGACGTCCCATATCATTCTGCTGCTGCGATGGCTACTAGTCGCCAACAATGTGCTACTAAGAGGAAGCACACCCTGGAGCAGCTGCTGCCCGACGCATCGCCTGACATCTGCACCTACTGGCCTGCCAGTCCTGCATTCGATCCCCAAAAAGTGCTGCTGAGGCGCCTATTTTTCATCAACTTGGACAGGAACAAATACGCGTCTGTCGGTTTCTACCCTGGACGCGACTATCGGCCACTGGTGAAACTGGGCGCGATACGGAGGGGCGGGTCGAAATCCACCATTCTCAAAGACGAGCATATCGACACGCTGGCGGATTGTCTACCCAAGATGCTCGATTCAATCTGCAATGGAGAAGGGACTGGGACACGGTGCGTGAGTGGTGCCTTTCGCCTATCACCCCGAAAAACTTCGGGTCGACAAGACTATATTTCGGCACGCAATACATTAGCCTAATTATATTGGACCTACAATATCTAGCCCGAATGTTTCACATTGTGCAACAACAATTGAGGGATTACGCTATCGCATTGCTGGGCGTACTGTCGTATTTGACATCGTCCGTAACTTCAGTGACGTATGTTGGTCCTGTGCCTAACGCCAGTGATCTCATAGACAATCGTGATCTGTTCGAGGAACTCGTGACAGCTGTATAAATTTATGTATCACTACTGCTTATCTGAATAAACGCCTAATTTAACTGAATTGTCTGTTTTCTTGGGTGTTCACATGTATTATTAAAAATATTCACTGCACTTACCTGTGCTTCTCGACACCCCACCCTGCGGAACGCCTTCCTCACAAAGGAGCAGCAGCAACCACAGGCACGGATACAGCAGCAGCGACTACGACCACCACCTCGGTATGTACAGTCACCATGGTAGGTTCTTCCACTTCGGGTCATTGAACCATACGACGTTTCCTCTGCCCATGCATTCGGCGACCTTAAGCAGATGCACTTCAAACGCAACAGCATTGAATGTGAACGTAAGCGATGTTGCACAAGCACATTCGTGATGATCATGCTGCAACATGTGCGTTGGCCTTTCGAGTCACTGCATTTAGGTATCATTTACAAACTTCAACTACATCCAACGCGCTTCGTCTTCACAGCTTCTAACACACGCACGCCCACACACACTAGCAGCTTCTTTCCCGATGTGCACTCTCAAGCGCCCACCACAAGAATGTTTTGATGGGGTGGGGTTCCTCTAGGGTACCGTTTTATACAGAACCCTAGGCGTCTGTTCCGCTTCCCTCGTTCGATATATCACAAGACCATGATTGGGTCTATGTTACGTCAGTGGCTTTAAAATTAGATGTCTGCGTCAGCTGGTGACATCACCTTCTTACATGTAGGTCGACAGGTGTACGTGCCTTGCTGCTATTGCAGAAAAAGGCACGCTCTCGCACGTGTTTAATTACAGTTAGATAAGTGTCAAGGTGAACGTACTTAATGTGCCGGGGACCCTGCGCGTGGCTTCTTGCATTGGCAACTGCTTTTTCCCCGACCACCGATGCATTCCTTTGTTCACGGACTGCAACAGGGTTGACCAACACACTCGTCTTCCGCCTCTTGACATACATCTAACTAACTTTTTCCTCTAGGCGGGTGCGAAATTTTGACATGCCACTTTTAGGGGATAACTTAACCCTTTTATTTCATGCGGTCTATCACGTCAACTTTGGAAATTACCCTGCACTCAAATTTGAGTTCATCCATTTTTACTACCAATTCTGACGATGTCAAATTAACCTTCGCTTCATTCACGCATTATAAGCGCGCGGGGGTGGGGCATTTTCTCCCTTTGCACCACACGTTGCGGGACCACACGACAATCTACCAATCCACATGGCGGCATATCCGGCATATTGTAAGTTTTATTTTTCACAATTAGCGCCATTCCGCATCCGAAGCTCAAAAACAAATAGTGACTGGACCGTACTTGGGACCGTCCTGCACTCAACGATAAACACATGGCGGGGGACTCAAGCTGGACGGCAGTTGCTAACCTGATTAAACGCCGATCCTTTTTAATATTATTATGCCAAAGAAAGAATAATGCCTAAACCGCACTTAGGACCTGCCTGCACCCGGGGACCAAGCTCGACGGCGCCTGTCCCCCTCAACCTCATTACCTCGGTTGCAAACGCCGATCCTTTTAAATTTATTATGCTCAAGAATGTGTAATGACCGGTACCCTCTTCCAACAGGCTCCTACGGAAAACACAATAGACGGCGGCGGCTGCCAACCTCATTACCTCGGTTACAAACGCTGATCCTTTATAATATTATTATGCTCAAGAACGAATAATGCCGGTAACTTCCTCCACCTGGCGCCCCCCACAGAGAACAGAGTAGACGGCGGCGGTTGCCAACCTTATTACCTCGGTTATAAACGCCGATCATTTTAATACTATTATGCTCTAGAACGAGTAATGCCGAGCCACATTTACGCCCCTTCTTGCACTGCGCCCTCGGGGTACAAAGCTGGACGACGGCTGCCAACCTGCTAATTACCTCTGGTAATAAACGCTCCCCGATCCTTTTGAATATTATTATGCTCAAGAACGAGTAATGCCAAGGCAACACTTACGCCCTTTTGCACCAGGCCCCGGAACCAACCTGCACGGCGGCTACCAAAGGTTCACCTCCGTTCTAATATTATTATGGTCAACAAAATGTAATGCGGGGAACACACTTACGCCAGGGGCCCTGAGTTCGGCGTAGGGGAGGCTACGGAGGGCCCAAACTGCACGGGGGCACTGGATCCTTTCTGCTGAAGAACGTGTAGCGCCAGGACCGCACTCAGGTCCTTCCTGCACTACACTCCACGCCGGGATAGGCGTAGGGGTGGCTACGGAGGGACCCCAGAAATAGACGAGGGCTGATATTCCCGTTTCGACTTCTTTTCTCGAGTCCTTCTTCAGGGTTGCCACGAAGTTAAAGAACATGAAGTGCCTCGACATACCACGACACGCGACCCACTCTTACACCCATTTACATCTTTTCGACTTAGACCACTCTTGCACGGACCTTTCCCGGGGCGTAGGGGGCAATGGAGGGACCGCGATACTAAGCTGAACGGCGGCCGCCACCCTGATGAAGGACCTAGGAAAACAAGTCGAAAGCAGATCCTTTTTAATAATGTAGGCTATGGCTGATGCATTGCTACTTAGACCAGTTGTAGTACGCAACTTGTGCACGCAATTTTAACTATTGGGTTGGTGAGCTGATACGGCGCGTTTTCTTAAGCGATAAAATGTGTGTTTCACCTTTGGTATGATGCACTTGATTGTAAAAGTAAATGTCATATCTGTAATAAAGACCACATCTTTCACAGAAATGTGTTATCCAGTAAACAGAATTGGCAAACATTCAATTAAATCACATTCCCGATTCAAAACAAGCTTATATGTGTCATTCAGTTTCAGTTTATCTACGTGCCCGTTTCAACCCACTATAATATTCAATCCGTTACAGGAACGCAACGATCAAGGCAGCCAGGGACGCAAGCATGTTCCTAGATCATGAACGTTTGGCGTCGAAAATGCTTTCACAGCGAACGCCAATTTAGAAGAGACCTGGCCTAGTGCTGTACATCATATTCCCAGGGTAAGAGTATTAAAGGAAAAAGGAACTCCTTTTTGTGACAAATTGGTCTCGACTTACCGAAATAGAGGACATTTTCTGCGCACCTGTTGCGTGGAATACACATGAACTCAATACCACACCACGACAAGTTCGCCACAAGTTCCAGTTCGGACCATGGATCAGTGTTACATGAAACCTCTCATTACGGGTTTGTAACTACCCATCTGCCGTATATGGCGCCCTGGTTCTCGGCGGTGTTAACGCAGGTCTGCCACGTGTGGCGCTGCTTACTTCCCCTCAGCGTTTCCTCCTACACCGTCAGGACTTGGCGCGATACTTCGTCATTTTCGCGCCCGACGCCATTGTCGCTTTCCTTCATGCTGTGTGTGATGTCCTACATTTGTAAGAGCAATTTTGTGTTCTTCTACATATATAACACATATGGCGGTTATGGATATTATTTTTACTTCTGTAATATAAACATATCAACGGCGCGTTAATTCAAAGCCACTTGTCCCTTCCACGACGTTCCAGAACACAGAAATAATCCATTACCCTACCGGGATTCGAACCTCGGATAGTTAATACCAGAGCCTATGCACCATGCATGCTGAGCTAGACTTCTAATTGCCTTTAACCTTTATCTGACGAACGCACCCGATCCTTTTAAATCGGTATCTTACGAACGCACCAAATGGGTGCGCTGCGGCCATTTAAATGCTCCGCACAGTCATATACAGGCTTAGTATTATAGCCCCACACGTTTTCTCCACATTATATTATGTTTTGTGGTCAGATTCGCGCTCCGGCCACTTTACCAAACTTTGTACATGTGCACGTCATGAATAGCAGTTTATAGACACCTGTAATCTTTGGAGACCTGCTCTGTTTGTTTTCATGCTAACCCACTGACTCATTTCCTTATGGAGAAATGTTTTCCACTTGATCTTATTTCCTTCGCCCAGCACTTGAGGAGACCACACGCATATAACTGTGAAGCTTCGTTCACTCTGCCAAGAGTTGCTGTTACAGAAATTCTCTTCCTGAAGGCGTGCTTCTATAAGAAATTTCTTTCTGTGTAACCCGCTTTACGTCACTTGGCGACATAATTTACTGGCCGTGATACTGTACTCAAAACACAGACACTCTTTAGTTCGACGTTTGCAGGATATATTACTGCTAAAATGGACTAAGTACCAACTGTCTGTATAT
>Ga0123353_10004239_pt1 | contig 18413 bp, 9 predicted proteins | sample TergutLab28metaG_3_FD_92763 | JGI IMG/M metagenome (GOLD analysis project Ga0123353, IMG submission 92763) | Labiotermes labralis P3 segment gut microbial communities from Petit-Saut dam, French Guiana - Lab288 P3 | ecosystem: Host-associated > Arthropoda: Insects > Digestive system > Gut ... | reverse complement strand
TGGCCTTCTAAAAGGGACTTGTGCCATCTGAACACTTGTGCCCTGGATAGGGAATGTTCTCCATAAGACCTTTGTAACTTTTCATAAGTCACAGTAGCGGATTCGCCAAGCTTTACACAAAATTGGATAGCACAACGTTGCTCAAACTTTTGCCGGTCCATTTCCGTAACGCACCTCACAAACACAACTTCACTTCAGACGCTCTCAACAATCGCGTAGCAACTGTAGCAAGTTCAAACTTGTACTGAGTCTACGGCACGGGTTAACCTAACTGCCATGTGAAGGGGGAGGCAGCAGCATTGTCGGTTCGTGCACAGCATTGCGAGTCTCATTACTTTTCTACCACACCACGTATGGTTCGTAACACCTAGACATTGCAGTGCTATGAGTTGTGGCTGATTTTTTGTCCCATCGTCGATAGCTAGGGTACGTCCATGATGTGTGCTACTATACTGCCACTGCTGTGCTTGTGGTGACGCTGCTACAACACAGTATTGTATGAACGCACGTTGTAACATTCCCTACTTCGGTTCACCACCTGTGCTACATGCTGATTGTTATTGATTCCGTGCGTGGGTTGTTACGCAAGGTTACTTTTCTCTGGGAAAGATGTTCCTAAGAGTTCTGCACATGTAGCTCTCAGTTACTGGACAGCTGTTTACATACATTGCAGGAACTCTCCTATGTGTTGCACCTAACACACTGTTGTTTGACCCTGTGTGACTGCCAGTTTCATTATTCTTTAATCCCTTTATCCTTAAACCTCTCTCCATTATAATTTACTGCCAGTCCCGTTTGTCGTATGGGTAACGAAACAGACAAGTAAAGATCTCCTGTAACCGCAAAGTGATGTGTGGTACTTTGAATCGGTTGAATTCCTAAGAATTTTACATCTCATCTGTCGATGTCGATGTTGCTTTTAATGATGCCATCTCGTTGACGGAACGTTTCGCCAAAACGAGAGGCCAAGACTGTGGCGGAAAGGCTAGTGGCTTGGCATTTTACGATTAAAAAAATTCGTTGACACTGCTGTGTTACGTGACTGCTTCGGCTGACCCATTTAATCTCCTATGTGACGTAAGTGACGTACAGTTTTCTGCTCCTATTCTGTGTTATAACTTTGAATTCTATACCGCAACGTTAATTGCTCAAACTTCTAAAGAAGGGCATGACAAATTTTCTAACAAACTTAAACCTTCTACTGTTGCTGTTGCTCATATTTTGTGTTTCTAATAAGTCACAAAATATTCATACACACGGTGGATATTCTTCGGAATTGATGCCATTTTTGTGATGTTTTAAATCAAAAACTTCCCGAAATCCATGTAAAATCCAAACGAAAGAGTGAAGATTCTTAAAAGTGCATTAAAATAAAAAGTCTCCAGATGAAGCTCCTTATTAAGCATTACAGTAGAAACAAAATTAACTTGGAAAGAACCTCCATCTCAAGTGCTGTTCCCGTCATCTTTTGCTCAAGCTTTCGCGTCTTTCACGGCATAAAAGCGCTTGAACTTCTTTCGTCATATCACGCTAAACTGATTTTAGTAGTTGAACTATTCATTGGTAGCGATGAGCGAGCTGTTTGGTAAAGAAGTGCTTGTTGAACTGGGATTTAGGAAAGGTAGTTGTTAACACCTGCTTCCGAATTATGGACACCACGACAGATTATCCACAAGCCATGGCAAACTGGTGCCCAGGTATGGAGGTCTGTCGTGTAGTAACCCATTTTAATTTATAGGCGATTTTGTGCCACAGCACATGCATTCTTATATACTTTTGCCGGACTTCAGTTTGAGAGACACCTACTCTTATTGTCCGAAAGTGTGGTTTGGGTTTGGTCTGCAGCTGGTCAGACTGAATTGACGGCCTCAACTCAGAGTAGAACCGCGACTTTTTCAGGCTGTTTTTACGGGAAGGAGATGCGTGACAATTTTTCGAACACTTTTAAGGTCTGGATAGAAGTTATTCTTATAGGTTCAGCAGGCTTTAGTTCCGTGAGACGAAGCTTTAATGCGCGGTACAAACTGAAACTAACATGAATTGTATTCACAATTCGGGTTAGTTTTCCTTTTTCAGGAGTTTGTATCTTGATTCACAGTACAGGTTTAATCGAAAATCGAATTCACGGCAATGGTATTTCGTGTTGATATGTTTGTTTTAAGGACCAAAACATATTGTTTATGATGTGACTTAGTTGAACCATTTGAAGCCATTTCTTGGCAGAGGAAAGTGAGTTATTTGTATCTGTTTTTTATTTTGGAACTGCCTTGTAAATTTATTTCTTATTGGATTTAACGTGTTTAGTACAGACAAAACATTGCATACAAATTATCATCTGTTCTGTGGCTATAGTAGTTAAACTTATATGTAGGTGTCTCGGAATAGACAAAGATTTTAATAGCGCAATTGTGCATTTGAATAAAAATTTTCGTTGTCCAATGTGAGTATTGGCTGTACTTGTAGTTCGTGTTTACGTATTCACTCAACGTTATTATTGACTATGGAGCACGCTGTTGTCAACATATCTGCATACTTGACTTGCGAAACAGCAAACAGAATTATAGATGTACTTCTGTTGACCGTTATGCTTTCACAGTCGAGTTTCTTTTGTCTGAAATGATGCGCTTATGTACGCATCTTCTCGAAAACAACAAAAAAGTGAAGAGATTTTAATTGAAAAATACGATTTATGCGACATCCCTAATGGTCAAGGATTTGGAGGTATTTGACTCTTATAGTTTCCGTCAGATACTTAGTGGTGTATCAGGTAGTCCCGTTTTTGGAAATGTGACTCAACTATATTATTTTCCTTTAAGCCATACAGACCTACTTCGAGTCTATACAGAGTGTTAGCTCTACATCGTTTACGGTGTTCAGTATTATTCTCTTTGTAGAACTTTAAGCTGTTGGCGCTAGGGTATATTGTCAACCAGAACTTTATTCTTGACATAGTATGATTCATTTTAGGTCGTTCGTGTTATATTGGATAACGTTTGTAAATTCTCTCGCTTGGCATTTTAGTTTGGAAACATGAAGAGAAAAGAGACACGTGGGGGGCGTGAACATACACGGCAGGTTAGTATGAAACGTGTGTTGAAATAGGTGTGGATTGGATTCATCTGGCTCAGAACAGGTCCATTGTGACTTGTGAGCACGGTAATGAACCTTCCGCTTCTGTAGTTGATTGGGAATGTATGCTTGCTGAGCAGACATCAGCTTTAAAAGATAATGCCGACTGCTTGCTTGCAAGCAGTCGGCAGTATCTGTTTGACATATGCCTGTTGTAGTATGTACAGTCTTTAACTTCTGATGATGGACGGAAAAACCGTCCGAAACATGTAGAGCGTTACTCCAATAAAATAAATTTGAGACATTGATGCATCTGGTTGGTTTTACTATAGAAATATATTACGATGCACGGTCCTATGAACCTCAAATGTGTAGGACTGGTTTTCTCGAGCTGAGGCGGAAAAGCGAGAATGTAATCTAATGTTGCCCAAATGATGGTGTTATTTTTCATCGTCGCTAATTATCCTGTTTTTCGAGATTTTTTTTAATCGAGCCGAAGTGTTGTGTGTACTAGTCTTCATCGTGCAGATGAAAGGCAATTTACGCCTTACGAAATTCCGGAAAATTAGATAAAATCGCTGCGGCAGAACTGACCAACTTGTACGGATGAATGTTCAATATTCCTCGAACGGTAAGCGGGTGAAATGGTAACTTCAGTTTCGAAAAGAAAGTTTGGCCGAGAATTTGCATTGATTCTCCAATTACTGTGATGTTTCGGTGTTAGAGAATTACAAAGTGTGGCCTGTTGTTGCTATGGGTTGCCAACTTTTCCAAGTTCAGGACGTTAACTTTGCGGTAACATTTCTGTCCACAGTGGTGTTCTTAATGGTTTCTTCCCACCCAGCTCCATGCAGTAGAGTCCGTATTGGGATGAACACAACCATGCATCTAGTGAAGAAATATTACACCTTTTATGGAATCCGACGGTTAAGACTCGTGTTCGTAAGAACCGGGCCGTGGGCCGAGGAACATTAATCCAGTCCTGACTCCCGCGCTGATTTGTTAAAATGTATCTTAATATTGTCCTTACATCTACGGTGGTCTCGTACCTTCAGACCTTCTGGCAAAATATTTGTGTATAGGCCTAATTTCTATTTTATGTGGTTATTTATAACAACGAGGGTGATGGAATTTTGCAGAATTAATCCACGGCCCAGAATCTCCCTAAACATTTTCGTCATTTTTAGTTCTCTGAGAACGTCCTATCCGCTAAGGTTGCCTTATGGTATTGGGAGACTTAACGAATTCGATTATCATCCTGAGTGACATAATTAAAATCCTGGCTTAGTTTTGTAGGTAAATTGTAGTGAGTGTAACCGCAACAGAAAAAAAGCTAAAACTTATTTCATACAGGTTACGTTTTGCAAGATTTGATGTTCTCGTAGCTGATCTGCTGAAGATGGAGTCTCTGGAATGTTACATTCTGTCGTTGGGTAAGTAGTTCCCAATGTGTCGAAAGATCGTAGTGACTTATTTTCGTTTACAGTCAAAGAAGATTCAAAGCACATACTTCTTGGACGGCTTGACCCTGAAGATGTAGACACTACAGTCCGTCGAAACGTAGGGAATTATTTTCTCAACGACACGGCCTAACATTCCAGAAGGCTTTAATCATCAGTTTCTGGTTTGTGTGTTTTTATCTGTTTGTGTGGGACGAACTTCAGCTGTGGCTGTACTTAATCTTATCATTGGCATTGGAGGTCTTCAGACAACAATTATAAGCTTATTGGCCGCCCCCCAAGAGGTCGTGTGTTCGAGTTTATATTACAAGAATATAAACATAAACTTACAGCGCCGTGTTCTTTCGGCAACTTCTCCGACATCATCTTGAGACTGGAGGTCTAACATACAGGCGATATCCGTTCTTCGCGTAGGGTTCTCGTTGCAGACGCGCCGCCTGTGATGGTCTCGTCGTTATGTTGCCTTAGAGACCGGAGAATGCCGTGTTTTACAATCAGGCTATAGAGCTGATAAGTTTAGTAATGAGCTCTGAAGATGGAGACAGTATATTTTTCCGGCGAGCTGAGAACAACTTGCCAGGCTACAAGATGCAACATAGAAGGCCATAATGTGAATTTGTTGTCATGGCAACCCCATGTCCTGTATCTGAATTTGTAATCTGTAACTGTTTTACTGATTTCTGGCCCTTCTATAAAGTTACAGGCCTAGCCAGCCGGTGTCTTGTAATATCGTTACTAGCTGGTTGCAGGAGACGGCGTAAAGTAGTCGGTGTAGTTACTACTGTACGGTTCGGGGTTCGAGCGTCCAGACCAGCTCTGGGGCCCACCTAGCCTCGTATTGAATGGTTACCGGGATTCTTTCCCGGGGGCAAAGAGGCCGGGGCGTGAAGATAAGCACTCTTCTCCATCTAGTGCCAAGGTTAAAAATGAGTTGTGGTGCACCTGTATTCCCTCAATGCCTTGGCGTGGGCAGGGAAAACTTTACCTTCACCTGTTACCTTTGCGAGCTGGGTATAGATGCTGCAAGTATCCTGATCGCTGTCTACATGGAACTAGGGCGGATAAATATACAGGTTATACATCCGTCACTTGAGGCATAATTCAGCATTTGATTGCTCTAAGTGCGTTAGGTGAAGACATTCTTTGACACTTTGCAATCTTGATTTCAGAATATTTTTTTTCCCCTTCGATTTGACCAGTATTGCTTAGGCAGCAGTATGACACACAGCAGCAGGTTAAATGATAAGAATACCCAACTTAGCAGCGTGAAGTCTGGCATTGAAACCTTCGGCAGACCGTCGAATTAGCACCAGTTACATGACGTCGTGGTGTGTTATAGACCAATGCCTACAAAGCTGGGCTGTTGATTGATTAGTAATATTTCGTATTTGGAGTGTTGTGGGTTCGAATATTGCCCCGAAAGCAGCTGTAGCGACGGACATGTCCACTGTTTTTAACGTACTCAGTAAGAAATAATTAATGGTATTTCCATCCCGCCATTTGGTTGTGTATGTTAGGTTCTTTGGTTTCAATTTTCACAGTCGTATTTAAGGGCAGATAGCCACGGTGGAGCTTGTGATTCTTCTCTTGGTTAGTGTAAGTATTCGGCCGTATATATTCCGTTGTTTCCCCTTTAATGCACGGTGGTTATCATACGTTCAACATACTTAAACACTTGAACACTACATTTTTCCTACAGAGCAATGATGGATTTCATATGATTCTTGGCATAAAATGCAGTAACTTCTTTCCAAAGCTTTAAACAGTTGTTCCTCGTAACTCAGATGAAGATGCAGTTGCAGTGTATTTTATTTTCAAATATCATTTAAATAAATTGAGTCTTCCAGGGCTCGAAGTTCTTGAGCTCATTGTGGTTAGAGTACAGTAACAGAAACCGAACCGGGCTTATCTTCGCGTCACTGTGCATCAGACAGTAATTCAGAGGTGGTAGTTCCGCCAGCTTAATTCGCTCACACTTCTGATTTAATCTCGGTGAATAAGTTTCACTTTAATTACTGAATTTCGCTGTGTACAAAGTTCAGCACTCCGGAACGTGTTTATTTGTGTTCTTCTTGCTGTAACGGTGCACGATGGTTTTCACGTGCAGGGGAGCAAAGCGGGATGGATGAGATCCGTAGACTAAAGTTATTGATTTTTGTGATGAGCTTTGTATCGAACATGTGACCCACTTACTGTGCGGGGGAGAGATTGGATAGTGATAAGAGTCGAGGCGTTGAATCGAAGTTTGCGCCCCAGCTGTGGGAAGAGTGATGGGGTTAAAAGAGGCATGAATTACGTATGAACATTGTCTATATTGAAACTGTTTTTTGTTCTTTATATTAATTGTAATGTGTTGTGTAAAGTCAGAGTCCTAATGTGACACATGTCTGCCCTTTCCATCAACGTCAGAAAATGCCAACGCTCTTGTATAATGTTGCTGTGAACAGTAATTACTGTAGTTATTTATTACGTTACAGCAGTAGGCATAATTTAACAAAGTATCTGCCACGCGATGAGAACTGCTTCGTTACTTTCTCTTTTTGACACGTTATTAACTAGAAGTTGCAAAAATGTGCATCTTTGCCCCGCCATGTCTGTCGGCATGCAAGTATTCTTAGAACAGAAGAGACAGCGCCGACAAGAGTAGGCACTGCGCACATATTCTGCCTTGTTTTCATTACCCCCACGTCCAGAACTACTCTTTTATCCGCACAACTTCTTGTGTGACGAATGAGGAACTCTTGAAGATGAACGGCGGATAAAGTTCAGCCATTGTATGGTTTAATATTGCAGTTAACTTTGCCTTGGTTCTTCTGTTCTGTACTTAAGACGATAATTCACAGCGACTGGGAGGTTCTTGTTTTGGAATACCAATGAAGCCATCTAAAATTGTACTTGAAAATCGTCATACTTCTTACACTTGTGACGAGTACACTTACAGAAACTGGGTCAGTAGCGGACTGAATCGCGTTTGTTAGCATGTGTAAGTATTCTCCCTTAACTCATTTCATTACGATCATATATTGTTTGTAGGGTGTATAATTTGGTGGGAGATGTGAAGACACTTTAGAATGTATGTGAACGAGCTAATATACGATGCAGACTTGTTCAGCTCTCAGTAAATTAGGAGATCTGATTGGTAGGAATCGTCCAGATATAATTTACTTTGTACTCCAAAAGTGATTAAAAGTTTTCATAAAAGTCCAGACGTCTGCGTTGTGCAGCTGACAATTTCTTGCAGGTTCGTCTGCAATTCCATTTGTAGCCAATGTTCTTATCTCCCGTGTCAGATCCAGCGGTATTCCTGATTATTGCACCTTCTTTTAATTTCGAAGGATCTCTACAGTTGTCGCAAATTATAACGAGAATTTCTTCCAGAAATGGCCAAGAAATGTGTGGACCTTTCGGAGCTAATACCGAGATCCTTAAAACACTTTAAGTACAGGGTTTTAGTAGTTGGTCGCGGTTCGTTGGTCCGCTTACTGTCGTAATTGCTCATATGATTATGTGCATGTATATTTGTGGCGAATGTTCAACAAGGCAGGCAATGCAGTATAACGTAGCATTGAGGCGTGTTCGTGCAACCATTGTTGCAGTGGCAAAGTAAGAATTATTTTATATTCTGAGAGCGTATTTTTAGCATTAGGGATCTAGAATGGGATGCGCATGCGCGATGTTGTCATCTGTGGCTTGCTCGGCTGTACAAAATTTGTTCCACGTTTTTCATAAGCGGCACGATTTTCTTAAAAAAGAAAGTTATTGAACATAAAAGTGCGTCTCGATTTTCTCTACAACTTTTGTCTGAAACTTTTCTCATTCTAAGAAGAGTTGAGCGGGATATCAAGAGTGTATATTGGTCTTCATGTAAAGTACCCATTAGTAAGAATTTTCTCGACATATTTTCTAAGAATAGTCAAATATGAAAGTTCTTGAAAATACGTTCAGTGGGAGCCGAGTTGTTTCATGCAGTTAGACAGAAGGACAGACATGACGTAGCTTATAGTCGCTTTTAGCAGTTTTGCGAATGCGCCTAAAAAAGACAAACCTATAACGTTTGTTCATGTATTGCAGGGAACTGGAAGCTTTGCTTGCAGGTTCCGAAGGTGAAAGCATTCTTGAAGGAGGGCGTCACACGTAACATTCGGTGTTAGTCGCTGTAGTATAACCCTACTTCGTTGTGTGCCCAGCTGAAGCGAATGGAAGTCGATAACATGTTTACATTCTGACTTGTTAAAGCTTGACTTCACGCTGAATGCGAAAGAGAATGCTTTCACGTAAAGGGTCTGACATTGTCCGATTTTAACCAGTATTTGTATGCATGGAAAGATTCAGTGAAACTCCCTAATACACCGTTCTATAAAAATTCCTTGAATGGTCGTCCAGTTGCAGTTTACAAACGGGTGGACGTACATACAGACACAAGGCGAAGATAATAGGCACTTTTTAAAACTTTTCTTATTGAACGCGCCAACAAAAAGAGTAGTTTTTCGTGTAAAGTAATAGGTATAGGCCTATATGTAGCCACCACCTAAGACTGATGAGTTCTGTTGACAGAAACACGTGGTGGTGAAACTCTTCTTATTTAAATTAGAATGTTATTTTGGACTTGACCACTTACAGTTTATTAAAATTACTATGCTTGGAAAGTACGGGCTGGGATAGCTCAGTCGGTATAGCGACTTGCTACGGGCTTGATGGTCCGGGGATCGAATCCCGGTGGGGGGGGCGAGATTATCCGCACCCATCCAGACCGGCCCTGGGGCCCACTCAGCCTCCTGTATAATGGGTAACGGATCTTTACCGGGGGTAAAGCGGCCGGGGCGTGGCGTTGACCACCCACCTCCATCTAGCGGCGAGGTTAAGGGAAGAGTAAGGTTGTACCCCTACTCCCCCTCTGGGCCTTCGTGGCCTATTCTAGGGTGAACTTTACCTTTACTTTACTTTACCTATGTTTGGAAAGTACGGGCCGGAATAGCGTAGTCCGTTGTTACTTGCTACACGCTGAACGGTCCAGGGTTTGGACCCCGGTGGGGGTAGGAGATTTTCTCTTCTCTGTACCAATCCATACCGACCCTGGTGCCCACCCAACCCCTTCTACAACGAGTACTGGTGGTCTCTCCGGGGGTAAAGCGGCTGCTGCATGGCGTTGACCCCCCCCCCCTCCTTTTAGACCCGAGCTTAAAAATGAGTCGAGCTATACTTCTACTCTCCATTTGTGCCTCCTATGGTATGTTATGGAGTGACCACCATATACCTTACGGAAGTCGGTTCTTATTGAGGCTTCACAGGAGCGGAATGAGACAGGAAACGCATTATCTTGGGGTTCCAAGGTGTAGTTATTCTGAAACCTGGACTGACACACAGTGGTTTTAATAGACTGTGGCTGTGGATAAAGTTTAAAGTAACATTTATACTCGTGTATTACACCGTCGTCAAAAGAGCGTTGAACTGCATACCTTTTCAAGCTTGTAGTGAACATACTGCCTGCAGTTAGAAGCCATTTTATGTTAAAATGTGTGCATGAGAATGATCGGGTTACCTGAGTTCATTTTTGTGTAATGGAGTGCGGCCAGAAGGTGAAACAGAATGCCGAGTCAATATTCTTTGTATCAGAAAACGGAATTTTCTTGCGAAAAGAAGGAACCTCTGTAATTCTGTATGCATTAGTATACATATTTTCATGGTTTGTCTTCGTGAACGTGATAACTATGGGCCTTTTTGTACTATGTGGTGCGTTCTCAACCAAAAGTTTCAGAAACTCGCCGGTTAGTTTCGCCATGACTCTCTTTCTCTCTCTCTGTCTCTCGCTCTGTCCGTCCGTCTGTTCGTATTTTAAATCGGGTATCCACCGTTAACATTTCTTGAAATTTTATATCTATTTTACGAAAAGGTGGTTAAAAATAGGACATCCTGTGCATTTTTGAGTATCCACATGCATTTACTTTCTCGTTCTTCCCTTTGCTGTGAACAAAGTAGGGTCTAATGCGAAACGTTGTGGACATCCTTGCATGAGGGGGGCTGTGAGTGAACTGCTGGCACTTACATTGCGGTAATCCATTTGGTTACATCTGTAGTTCTTTGCGTACAGTCGCCGTTGCTTTTTCTTTGGAAATAGACCGGAGTTCTCTGTCTTGTCATGTGCAAAATTAGGTCAATTCTTGCGATTAACTTCACGTAATACGTTTGATATTCAACATAGGCCTGTATGTGGTGTTACGTTTGTATTTATGACTATACAACGTGACACAAATGTCCCTTTACACAAGAGGAAACATGTTAAACATCTAGTGTCACGTGACTTTTGTGCCACTCTGTGTGTTTGTGGTGTGGCCTATGGAGGAATAAACAGATTCGAAGAAATTAATCTCACAGCAATCTGGAAGTATGGTTGAAAGCGGAAAGTATGTTTCGGAGACCGACACACACACACACACACACACACACATTTGTACTGTGGAATGAAATTTTACTGTATCCCTCTGTTTGGTGGGCCGGGACATCGTAGTCGGTATAGCGACTCGCTACGGGCTGGACGGTCCGGTGTTCGTATCCCGGTGGGGGCGAGATTTTCCGCACTCGTCCATACTGGCCCTGGGGCCCACCCAGCCTCCTATGCAATGCGTACCAGGTCTCTTTCCCGGGGGTAAAGCGGCCGGGGTGTGGTATTGACCACCCACCCCGTCTAGTGCTGAGGTTAAAGGAGGAGTAGAGCTATAATTCTACTCTCCCTCTGGGTCTTAGTGGCCTGTTATAGGGTGAAGTCTACCTTTGCCTTCATCCCTGTGTTTGACTCCAGTGATATATGAGTTTGTTTCGCCTTCCAGAATAGAAGTGGTTGTAAACAGAGGTTGCTCGTGTAATTAGAGCGAAGTTGTTCATGTTGCTGATGGTATCTGATTAATGAAGTTGCTGACTGGTGCTCGTCCCTTATGTAGTGACACTGATCTGTTATCATCCTCATCGTATTGTCCTTCTCATTTCGTTGTGGCAGTAGAGACGGATGTGTACTTTAATGAATCAGTAGAAATATGGAGGAAGCGGTCGGAGTGTAGTTGCAGGTGTATTGTCAGCCTTCAGATAATTTATACGTGCAGCGATGTTAATAATTATTGAAACGTAATTTCGTTCTTTACTTAAACATGTAGTTGCTCACATTAGTGATCGCACTCAAAAAAAAGTACGTGCGTAAAGCGTACGTATGTGCAGTGCTTCTGGCACCCGAATGCTTTCAGTCCATCGGGTTTACTAAGTCCCTTCTTGTCGAATGAAAGCCTGGCTATCAAAATGCAGAGCCCTAAGCACATTTCAGTCACAGCCTCATGAAGAGAGCAGCATGCTGACGGCCTACTTTTCATTTCTCACCGACGCCATTTAGATAAGTGCTGCACTGTTCCTTGGGCACTTCGATCGTTTAACATTCGGAAGACTAAAGTTAATCCACGTTGTTTATAAGGACACAGTTCCTACCTTAGAGAACAGTGCGTAGTGTCATTAGGAGGACATTAGTTGAGTCCTGCCAAGGGAAATAATAGCTGATTGTTAACGAGAATCATGCGGAATTCATCAATAGTGTGTGAGGAAGATTGCTTTTAGTGCTAGTTTAGTGGCGGTATGTTTAGTGATTACTGGGCCGCAAAGGCTTAAATTTCGTATACGAATACAGACTAATACATCTGATTACTTGCGAAGTTCGAAGCCGCAGTAGTTTACCGGTAGTGTATGAGGCTGGAATAGGTCTACGTATTTGCGTAAAGGTGTCAGTACCCTTCCGAGTTTTATCCTTGCGCCCATGACATATGACGTAACAGGCTGTGTGGGGTGGAATAAGTACTGATATCCATAGGTTCGAGGGCGAATTTTTAATAACAATGAGACAGTGCCGTGCAGACAGCGTGACTTGTTTTAGAAATATATGTGAAGTGCGGTCCGCTTCTGTGCTTCTTGCGCCGTTGTTTTGATTCGCGTATATCGTTGCGTATTTACCTTACGGATTTCCTTTTTCTCATTCTTTACCCTTGAATTTGTTCAGTGTAGGGGTGATATTGTGGCCCGAGAGTTGTGCAGAATGTCCATTGTTCCCCATTCGACTTTACTCTATACACGTTCAGAGAAGTGGGTGTGGCATTGTGCCTATGAACCGGCCTTTCGCAGAAGGATAATGTGCGAAATGTGTGATGCAGTTTGGTGGTGGAGGTGGATGCTGCCAAGGACTAGTCAGGTCGCTAGAAAAGAGAGAACAAGGACAGTGATGTGCTACTGTGGTCACACTCCTGTGCCTGGGCATGTGCCTGTGATCTCGGCCTCCCGCAGGTGCGTAGGTTTTATCGGTCGCAGGCGCCGTCGGTCTCCTGAGCTAAGTGAATTAAAATGGAGTGGCGCTCGAACACACGTGTAGTCCCTGGATGTCGGATGTTTTTTGTTACTGAGCCCTTCAGCACAGTTGACACCGTAATGTGTTTGTTCCGTAGGATAACTCGGGATGTCTGTCGGGATGGACTGTTCTAGTATTGTCTGAATCGTGGACGTTTCACTTGGAGGTATGTGTGAAAGTAAGGTATGTTGCAACTTTGTTGTGGGTGAACCTTGGTAAGATCTCTAGCCAAATTCGAACTTGCCAACCTGTTGGGTGACAGAAGAACGCGTCTTTACCGACTGCTTTTTGCAGAAAATGCATGGGACAGAACAGGCGAATTCCTGTTGTTATTACAGCTGCAAGGTATTACCATCGTCATGAAAGCTTTCCATTGGGATTTATACCGAAGCAGGTTAATTCATTCCTCACTTTTACAACCAATTTCTGTGCAGATCACTCTTAGTACAGTTCCTTTCTTTACGCCTCTCAGACTCGTCGAGTTCAACTGCTGTGGCTGATCTCGATTTATTTTTGCGACAAAACTTTCCTTTCAGTCTTTAGGTAAACATCGATCTCGCAACTGCTGTTGAGGGTTCACTTAGCTGAGCGTAGGTGTATGGCTGGTGAAGTTTTGTTAGCATTAGGACAGTGATCTCATGACATCGTCTGTTTACACTTCTGGCAGACACTGCTGTACCTTGCTACCGAACGTCGTGGTGGAGTGGCTAGCAGCACTTTGTGTCGTGTGCGGGAAGTCCCAGCATCAAATTTCGACGCGCTGACCCTCTGTTCTTCTTTTCTTCAGTTACTACATGCAAATAACGGGGCAGAGCCCAAAATTAGGTCATGGCCGTTTCCTTCCATGTCCTTGCGCATTCATGACGGCTAAATTATCCCGCTATTCGACGCCATATAATCTGATCCACTGACCGAGTTGTTAAATACACTGTTGTTAATACAGAAGTGCATACATGAGATGTCGTACCGAATATGGGGTAAAGGATTCAAGTTTATTGCCATTCTGTGAAATGTATCTGATATCGTTAAGAAATAAGACTTCTTGCCTGCAATAAATTGAGGTGGGGAGTATATGTGTCTACTTAAATAATCCGACTATTTCAGTAACGGCATAAATTATGCATGCGAGAAATTCAATAGACCTATTATTATTATTATTATTATTATTATTATTATATTGTATGCCGATTCCATCAGAGATCTCTAAGTACTTGTGGATTCTGAACTCTTTTTCTGAACTGTTTTTTCATCACCATATAAAGGTAAATGTAAAGCAGTCCCGTTACAGGCCCGGAGTGGCCCAGAGGGTTCCAGGAAGTTAAGGTTCCCAGATTTCGTGACAACGGCACCGGCCGACTTTACCCCCAGGAAATGCTTCTGGTCCTCTTTTCTGTTAGAGGCTGAGTCGACCCCAGGGCCATAGTGCGATCGGAAGGATTTTATGTCAATGAAAAATCCACTGACACCAGCTGGGTTCGAACCAGCGACCTTCCGATTTGTAGCACAGCACCTTAACAACTGTGCTACCGCGGTCCCCCATCACCATGTAGACTACGTATTTTCTCAGTCACTCAAGATGTTGGGACTCATAGTACTTTGACGTCTGTCTTTTTTGCTGTTGATGGTTTATATCTGTTATATTACACCTTCGTTAGATCTAAATTGGAATAGGCCTAATTAGTCTGGAATGTCATTAGGACTACTGATACCAATAGTCTGGGACGCATCCAGCGGAAGTTTGCAGTTCCATGCTTCAGACGCTTGTTTTCCTCATATTCCGTATAATTACACTTATGAACTTGAACTTCTAAAGTTAAATCGGCTAGACTACCTGTTAGAAGGCGTCCCCTTGACACTTTTATTTCATTCTCGCTTTCGTAGGGTCAGAATTTTGTACTTCGTTAATTGATGTTACTAGTGTCAGAGTTGTGTGTCAGAATGATATAAATTTTACCTTGTTCTCTGTAGCCCGTAAAAATTGCCTTTCTTCCAGATGCGAAACAGCCAATAATCTGATACGCATTGTTATAGGTGTATTTAGTTAGCAAATCAGAATTCTGAAACAGGTTTTACGCTAGTAGCTCATTCATTGGCTTGTAAATTAATTGGAGTTCAGGTATTAACTGTTTCGCTACATTCATTGGCTTGTAAATTAATTGGAGTTCAGGTATTAACTGTTTCGCTAATTTGTGGTTCAATTTAAGTTATAAATCTTCCTTTCTGTCTACTGTTGCGTTGCGTTGTTGGTACGTGTGTGCATTTCTGTAATTTATGTTGTATTTACTTTGTGCTGGTCTTGTAATTGGCCTTCGCGCTGTTATGCTAGCACTTTAGTAAATGAGAATTTAATTCAATAATTATAAATTTTCCATACTTATCCGTTAAAGTTCGAGGTTTCGGCAAGAGATAGGCCTACGGCGCGTCTTGGAGAAATGCATTGTTAATTTCTCTGTCCTCTGTAGATAGGACCTCCTGTACTCCTTGGATAGACGTTGAGGGGCCCAGAGCCGGTTTTGAAGTGCTGACGAAGAGCAACGTTTCTCTTCTTGCTGGGAATGGCAAGACTGTCTTGAAATTCGTAGCTAGTGACTGACTGACCTACATTTTGTAGGTGTAAAATTTAAAGGTGTGTGGTAGGAAATGATTAAGTATTACCTACAGTCAAGGAGGAGAGGAATATCATATATGTAGTAAACGTAAGGAAGACTAATTTGATTACTCACATCTTGAGAACGAACTGCCTTCTAAAACACGTTATTGGATGAACGATTCAGGGAAAGAGAGAAGTGACGGGAAGACAAGGAAGACGGCTTAAGCAGCTAATGGATGACCTTAAGGAAGCGAGAGGAAACTGGAAATTCAAAGAAGAAACACGCAGTCGCACTATGTGGAGAACTGGCTTTGGAAGAGGCTGTGGACATGCCGGAAGAATGACTACAGAGGGAATGAATGATAGGAAACGGTACGGTGATGCTTCGTTTGCTGCGAATATTTTTGAGTTACAGTCACTGCACGTAACTGGAAATTATTCGTACGGAAAGCAAAAAATGTTCAGCTCTCGCTTCGTCAGTAGTGTCTGCTGCTACATATAGCGGGTGGTAGGGGTAAGAGTGGCATATGAGACTTAAACTGAACAATAATGGCAATTTACATACAACGCAACACTAAGGCGCGTTTGTGTAACCATTATTGCAGTGGAACATATAGGTATTACGTATTCGGAGCTTGTGTTTGTAGCCTTAGGTATCCAGCATGCAAAGCGCATGAGCCGTGTTATATTGCTATCTCTTCTCCAGCATTTTTCCACATTTTCTCATAAACGACACGATTTTCAGAAGAAAGTTACAGAACTTAAATGTGCGTTTTGATTTTAGTATCAATTTTGTCTGAAATGATTCTCATTCTACGGAAAACTGAGCGAGATATTATCATAAATGTGCATAAGTATGATGTATAGTATCTGTTATTCTTGTCAAATTTTCATTAAACTTGAATTTTCACAATGAAATTTCACAAAATACTTAAATATCGAATGTAATAAACCGTCCAGTGTGAGCCGAATTGTTACATGCGGACGAACGGACGGACGGACGGACGGACAGACATGACGAAGCTAATGGTAGCTTTTGGCAATAATGCGAACGCGCCCAAAAATGGGTATAGAAAATACGTCCTGAAGATTGGGTTTCCCATGATATTACGCCATCTTCTGGGTAAGTAATTCCCAGTTTTTCTAAGGATCGTAGTGCCTACGTCTGCGGGGTTAATCAATCCGAGCACTCTTCTTGGACGTGGTGTCCCTAATAATAAGTCACTGCGGTCATTGTAAACGTCCTAAACTGTTTACACAGCAACAAATAGTAATGTCCCACAAGAATTTAATCTTCAGGAACATTGTTGTAAGAACCCCAAAATCTCGATTTACTTCGTGTTTTGCGTTGCACCAGTGCTTAGGTACAATTTCATTCCGCAATCATGTCCCTTCATTTTTCTAAATCCGTTCATAGTAAGAGTTTCCTTCAGATGTGCCATAAAATATCGCATTGCCAGACGATGTTAACGGATTGCACTGTTGCATTTCTCGTACTATACGCTGTGCACGTGCAACTCCGCGACTCCGGATTGATAACGAGAATTGAACGTTACTGGGCCATGACAGTTTCATTTCACACAACAGGACACTGCAAGCACATGCCAGAGGTTTGCGTTCCTTTATATTGTTACCAGTACAACTGAAATATTATTTAATAGACCCCATTACCAATGTGTACCCGTCGCTTTGACATTAAAAATTCTGACTGATGCCCACGGAGTGTATTTTTACCATTTTTTAAAAGTATGGATCTCGTAATAAACGACGATTATATCCGTAAACAGCCTGAAACAGTTGTTAGTTGCAATGAAGACGCGATTTTTTTTTTGAGAAGAGGAAACTGCAATTGTAAATGTTAATTATATACAATATGTGTATCTGAAGGATAATCCGTTTCATTGTTGTGTAAACCAACCACAAGCATCGGGCTTAACCTGTGCTGTAATCCGATACCGGGAGCGGTGTTGTGACGTCTAGTAATACTGAATCGTTGTGGGAGGATCCAGGATTGGAACGCCAAGCTTACAGAATTTTTGTAAATTCTCTCACTTCTTGCACGCAGTTTAGATGGAGCAGATCCCGTTTTGTTGAGGTACTTCCCCGCTCAGCTGGTGAAGAAATTCCCCGCCATTCGTGGAACTGTGGTTCAGGACTTTGTTTACAAGAATTTTCCACTGACAGATGAGGTCAGTCCCCGCTCTCGCATAATATTTCTTTAACATACATTTTAATATTGGGGGACTGCGGTAGCACAGTGGTTAAGGTGCTGTGCTACAAATTGGAAAGTCGCTGGTTCGATCCTAGCTGGTGTCAGTGGATTTTTCATTGACATAAAATCCTTCCGATCGCACGATGGCCCTGGGGTCGACTTAGCCTCTAACAGAAATGAGTACCAGGAGCATTTCTTGAGGGTAAAAGCGGCCGGTGCGTAAGGCTGACAACCTACCACCATCCTGTGCCGTTGTCACGAAATCTGTAAACCTTAACTTCCTGGAACCCTCTGGGCCCCTCCGGGCCTGTGACGGGACTGCTTTACCTTTGCTTTTACATTTTAATATTATCCTTACACAACCGCGTAGATTTTACAAGTTGTTCTTCACTCCCGGTCTTTATGCTAAGTCATATGTGTGTACACGAAGTCAGTCCATAAGTAAAGGAAACTATTTCTTTTGGCCACAATATGGCAACGGAATAATGGAGTATATACGTTCGAAAGAACGTGGCGTGTATCTGAAAATTTTACCATCAGATGGTATATGTGAGGAGTGCACACGCATTTTGCGTGCGAACGTCTTTAGGTTGGCGATCTCGTCCTGAAATGGAAGTCTCTAAAGTCTGTACTCCGACACTGGGGGGGGGGGGGGGGGTTTACAGCCCCCCCCCCTTCTCTCCTCACCCAGCCCCATTGGAACAAAACCCC
>Ga0123353_10004238_pt1 | contig 18414 bp, 13 predicted proteins | sample TergutLab28metaG_3_FD_92763 | JGI IMG/M metagenome (GOLD analysis project Ga0123353, IMG submission 92763) | Labiotermes labralis P3 segment gut microbial communities from Petit-Saut dam, French Guiana - Lab288 P3 | ecosystem: Host-associated > Arthropoda: Insects > Digestive system > Gut ... | reverse complement strand
CGTACTGGACCGGCATCACTGCGCTTGCCAATCCGTATACATTTGATGTTGACGACGATTACACAATCGGTGCTGTCTTCTACAGCGAAAGCGGCGGTTCCTACACGCTGACCCCGTCTTCCGCTTCAAACGGCGATATTTACATCACGGTCGGCAACGGTTTGGAAACAGAGTTCACTCTGCCGATAATGGTTTCGGCTGACACTGAAGTCACGATTCGTGCTGTCGGCGCTTTCGGTTATGAATTCTCGTACTGGATCGGTATCAGCGCTCTTGACAACCCGTATACATTTGATGTTGACGATGATTACACAATCGGTGCTGTGTTCTACAGCGAAAGCGTTGACTTCTACACGCTGGATCCGTCTCCCGTCTCCAACGGTAATATTTACATCACAGTCGGCGACGGCTTAGAAACAGAATTCACCCAATCGGTGACGGTTCAGACCGGTACTGAAGTCGAGATTCGTGCTGTCGGCACTTCCGGTTATGTGTTCTCGTACTGGACCGGCATCAGCGCGCTTGACAACCCGTATACGTTTGAAGTTAACAAAGGCTACACAATCGGCGCTGTCTTCTACAGCGAGAGCGGCAGTTCCTACACGCTGACGCCGTCCTCCGTCTCAAACGGCGATGTTTACATCAAGGTCGGCAACGGTTTAGAAACCGAATTCACCCAATCCGTAACAGTTCCGGCCGCGACTGCTGTCGCGATTCGGGCCGAGGGTGATTCCGGTTACGCGTTCTCGTACTGGACCGGCATCAGCGCGCTTGCCAACCCGCATACGTTTGAAGTTAACGGCGATTACACAATCGGCGCTGTGTTCTACAGCGAAAGCGGTGACTTCCACACGCTGACGCCGTCCTCCATCTCAAACGGCAACATTTACATCATTATCGGTAACGGTTTAGAAACCGAATTCACCCAATCTGTAACAGTTGCGGCAGATACGGACATCGCGCTTCTGGCTTCCGGTGTTTCGGGTTACGCGTTCTCTTACTGGACCGGCATCCGCACGCTCGAAAACCCGTATACGTTTGATGTTGACGATGATTACACAATCGGCGCTGTGTTTTACAGAGAAAGCGGCAGCTCCTACACGCTGACGCCGTCCTCCGTTTCAAACGGCGATATTTACATCAAGGTCGGCAACGGTTTGGAAACCGAGTTTACCCAATCGGTGACGGTTCCGGCTGCGACTGCTGTCACAATTCGGGCCGAGGGCGATTCCGGTTATGCGTTCTCGTACTGGACCGGCATCCGCACGCTTGAAAACCCGTATACGTTTGAAGTTCACAGCGACTACACAATCGGCGTTGTGTTCTACAGCGAAAACGGCGACTTCAACACGCTGACACCGTCTCCCGTCTCAAACGGCAATATTTACGTCACGGTCGGCAGCGGTTTAGAAACAGAGTTCACCCAATCGGTAACAGTTTCGGAAGATACTGACGTTACGATCCGAGCTTTGGCCGCTTCCGGTTACACGTTCTCGCACTGGACCGGCATCAGCGCGCCTGACAACCCGTACACGTTTGGCGTTGACGATGATTACACGATTGGTGCCGTGTTCTCCGTTTCGGACACGAGTAACCCCCGCCCCGGCAACAGCACAGGCTCCGCCGAAATCCAAGACAATTCCGGTGGTGGCGGCTTTTCCGGCGGCCCATCCGATGACCCTTCCGGCGACCCTTCCGGTTCCGGACCGGAGCTTTCGGCCATCTTGGCCCTGAAAGCCGTTGACAGATCCAATCCGTCAAAAACAATCGACGCAACTTTCGAAATCCTTGATGAGAAGGGCAACGTCAGAATTTATTCCACGAGTTCCGAATTATCGGAAGAGATCACATTGAAACCCGGAATTTACCGCCTTTCCGAAGTAAAAGCCCCTGACGGATATATTCCGTTAGGCAGCCCGATCGAAATCATTGTCAATGCCGATGCGACAATTCAAAGAATTGACGGCCTGACACAGGATTCCGAACGCGAGGGAGTTTATGAGCTCGTCATTAAGTACAGCTCGGAAAGCAAAAATTTCAGCGTTTTAATGTATATCATTTTGATTTTGATGATATTGGCTGCCCTTCTGTTTATTTACAGAAGGTCTTCGAAAAGACGCGCTAACCAATAAAACAAAAGTCAAAAACGAAATTCGTTCAACCCAACATGAATTGCTGCAAAAAATTCATTTCGGTTCGGAAGGCGGTCTCATTTGAGACCGTCTTTCACATTTTTTTATTCCAAATTTTTTTATTCCGCATTTTTTTATTTCACGACATTTTTATCTCACGATTATTTCACGGCATTTTGCAATGTAAACTCCGCTCTTTTCTCCAAAACGAAATCAAAAATGAAGATTATACGGTTCATATGTTAACCATTGAGCCGAACGGCAGACTTTATATATGATTTCATGTTTTTGTGTATGTTCATAATTTATCATTATATAAACCGCGTCGGTTTCGTGCACGTTTCCGCATGGTTTTTTCAAATCTTTGCCGCTTCTGCGGCACGCTCGCGTTTTGATGTTTGCTTTCTTTTGCATACATTTCAGCGATAGGATTTGATTCATTTTGATTGAATTGTTTAAACCATTTTATTCTATCAATTTAAAAGAGAGAGGGAGTATTTCATGACAGATCCCATCAGTTCATCTGAAATCGATAAAAACTTCTTTGGAGAACTCACCCAAGAAAAAGGCTTGGAGAAGGCCTTGCTGTGTTTCAACTGCAGCGGCTGTTCCACCGGATGTCCCATGAAAGACATCGAGAGCAAGTTCGATATTAAAAAATACATCCGTATGGCGGGTCTCGGTATGAAAAAGCAGATTTTAAACGACCCATACCTGTGGTACTGCACAACCTGCTACAAATGCCAGGAAAGATGTCCGGAAGGCGTTTTAAATGTTGATACGCTTCTGCGTATGCGTACACTGGCAGTCCGCGAAGGCATTATGCTTCCGGCTCACCGCGAAGTGGCCCACTTTGTGATCGACACCGGCCACGCCGTTCCGATCAACGATTCCAACCGGAAGAAAAGACTGGAGCTGGGGCTTTCGGAAGTGCCGCCGACCGTCCATATGTATCCAGAAGCCTACGAACAGGTCCGCAAGCTGCTGAAAATCTGCGAATTCGATGCGCTGACACAAAAAGAGTGATCGGTATGCGATTATTTTCATGAAATTTATCAGGAGTTATTAAGAAATGTCTACAGAATCTGAAAACGGGAAGAAATCCCAAAGCCTTTCTCTTTTCCTTGGCTGCGTCGCGCCGAACCGGTATCCGGGCATCGAGCTTGCCAGCCGCCAAGTGATGAAAGATTTAGGCGTTGACCTTCACGAACTTGAAGGCGCCTCCTGCTGTCCGGCCCCCGGCGTTTTTAAGTCTTTTGACAAAACCGCGTGGCTCACCATGGCCAGCCGCAACATTGTTCTGTCCGAACGGATGGGCATGGACTTGCTGACGGTCTGCAACGGGTGCTACGGTTCTTTGGGAGAAGCCAATCTGACGTTAATGCATGACCCCGGCTGCAAAGATAAAGTCAATAAAAACTTGAGCGAAGTCGGTTTAGAATACAAGGGAAGCGCAAAAGTCCGCCATATCATCGAATTCCTCGAAAAAGATATCGGGCCGCAAGCCATCAAAGACAAAGTGACCGTGCCGCTTGACGGCATTAAAGTCGCGGTTCACTACGGCTGCCACATGATCCGCCCGTCCAAAGAAAAGGAAGGACTCGGCAGCGCCGAAAACCCGCGCTTCTTTGACGCGCTGGTCGACGCCACCGGCGCGAAAAGCGTTGACTATGAAGAAAAGATGATGTGCTGCGGCGCAGGTGGCGGCGCTCGCTCCGCCTTTTTGGCAACCACATTGAAAATGACCGAGAAGAAACTGGTTGTTCTCCAAAAGGACGGCTTTGACTGCATCGTTGACGCCTGCCCGTTCTGCCACCTTCAGTTCGACTCCGGCCAAATCCAGCTGAACAAAGAAGGCAAAGATTACCGCATTCCGGTTCTTCACTATTCTCAGCTTCTCGGGCTGGCTTTCGGTTATTCCCCCAAAGAACTCGGCATTCAAATGAATATGACAACCAATCCCGCATTTGAAGAGAAAATCACCGCTCTCCAAGAAAAAGCCAAAGAAAAAGCCCAAGACAAAGCCCAAGAAAAAGCAAAGGAGGCTTAAGTATGGCAAATTCAGAAGCTGTCGGCGCAGTTGCCGTTATCGGCGGCGGTATTGCCGGCGTTCAGTCCGCGCTTGACTTGGCCAACAGCGGCTACCGCGTTTATCTGATCGAATCCAAGCCGTCCATCGGCGGCGTCATGGCGCAGCTTGACAAAACATTCCCGACGCTGGATTGTTCCGCTTGTATTCTTTCTCCAAAACTCGTGGAGGCCAGCCGCCACCCCGATATCAAATTATTGACTTATTCCGAAGTCACCGGCCTTTCCGGCGATGCCGGCAATTTTAAACTGACCGTCAAGAAAAAATCCCGTTTCATCGACGTTGACAAATGCGTCGGCTGCGGTGATTGTCTGGCCAAATGCCCGAAGAAAGTGGCCGACGAATTCGAAGAAGGCCTCTCCAAAAGGAAAGCCATTTATTTCCAGTTCCCTCAGGCCATTCCGAAAATTGTGACAATCGACCCCGACAACTGTATCATGCTCAAAAACGGCAAATGCGGCAATTGCGCAAAAGTCTGCCAGCGCGGCGCGGTCAACTACGAGCTTGCGGACGAGTTTGAAGACATCGATGTCGGCGCCGTGATTATCGCGACAGGTTTTCAGGCTTTTGACCCGACAATTTTAGAAGCCTACCGCTTCGACCACCCCGATGTTGTCACAGCGCTCCAGTTTGAAAGATATACCAACGCTTCCGGCCCGTTCGCCGGTCACATTCAGACCTCCAAAGGCGAGCTGCCGAAGAAGATTGCTTTCATTCAATGCGTCGGTTCCAGAAACCCCGAAATCAACCGGGCTTACTGCTCTTCCGTCTGCTGTACATATGCCGTGAAACAGTCCCGTTTGATTAAAGACCACCACCCCGAAGTCGATGTCGCGATTTTTAATATTGACCTCAGAACTTTCGGCAAAGGTTACGAAGAGTTTGCGCTCCGCGCGGAAAGTGACGGCGTCCGGTTCATCAACTCCCGCCCGTCCGGCGTGGATATCAAAGACGGCGGCGTCCCGTCCCTTCGTTATGAAGGCGGCGACGGCGAAATCGTTCACGAAGACTTTGATCTTGTCGTTCTCTCCGTCGGTCTGGAAGCGCCGGCCTCTACCCGCGAACTTGCCAAGCTGCTCAATGTCGAACTTGACAAATACGGCTTTGTGAAAACCCTGCCCGACTCTCAAACACAGACAACCCGCCCCGGCATCTTTACGGCCGGCGTCGCTCAAGGTCCCAAAGACATTCCCGAATCCGTGGCTCAGGCCAGCGGCGCGGCGTCTAAAGCGGGCGCGCTTCTCAATACGGCGCGCAAGAGCCTTGAAACAATCGTTGACATCCCGCCGGAAAACCCGGTCGGCGATGAACCGCGCATCGGCGTCATTGTCTGCCGCTGCGGTACAAATATCGGCGGCGTTGTGGATGTTCCGGCAATCGTTGATTATGCGGCAACTTTGCCGAATGTGATTCTCTCCAAGGAGGAAATGTACTCCTGTGCCGACGACACGCAAAGCCGTATCCTTGATATGATCCGAGATTATAAGCTCAACCGCTTTGTTGTGGCCGCCTGTACCCCAAGAACGCACGAGCCGCTCTTCCAGCAAACCTGTCAGGAAGCCGGCCTTAACCCGTGGCTTTTTGAATTCGCCAACATCCGCGAACACTGTTCTTGGATCCACCACGACGAACCCGGGCACGCGACCAAAAAAGCCAAAGACTTGGTGCGCCAGGCCGTCAGCAAAGTCAAATATTACACGCCGCTTTACAGCCAATCCTTATCTCTTGTTCACAACGCGGTCGTTCTCGGCGGCGGCGTTGCCGGCCTGACGGCGGCGAGCGAGCTGGCCGACAACGGCTATGAAGTCGATTTGGTTGAAAAGACGGATGAACTCGGCGGCAACCTCAAAAGACTTGAAAGCTATGCGCCGCAGCTGAAGGAAATCATCGGCAAGGTCGTGTCCCATGACAAAATCCACATTCATTACAATTCTTTGATGGAAAATGTCAGCGGGGCTGTCGGAAATTTCAGAGGTCAAATCATGACGGAAGGCAAACCCTCAAAGGAGCTTGACTTCGGTATCATTATTATTGCCACCGGCGCTCACGAATTGAAACAGCCGGGTCTTTTCGGCTATCAGGAAAACCCGATTGTTAAAACCCAGCTGGAATTCAAGGAAGCCATTGACAAAAATGAAGGCGATTTCAAAAACGTCGTTTTCATTCAGTGTGCCGGCAGCCGAAACGAAGAACGCCCGTACTGTTCCAGAATCTGCTGTACCAACTCTGTGAAAAATGCCGTCCGATATAAGGAACTGCATCCCGCAGCGGAGATTTATATTCTCTACCGTGACATCCGCACATATGGTATGTACGAAGAAATGTACACCAAGGCCCGTGAACTCGGCGTCCACTTCATGATGTATGATGTGAACAACCCGCCGGCCGTTTCCGGAAACACGGTGTCCGTCCGCGATATGACCATCGGCTTTGACTTCGTGTTGGACGCCGACTGCGTTGTTCTCAGCGCCGCCACGGTTTCTGAAGAAGGCAACCGCGATGTCGGCCCGATGATGAAAGTTCCGCTGACGAAAGAGGGTTTCTTTATGGAAGTCCACCCGAAACTCAGACCGGTCGACTTTGGAACGGATGGCGTTTTCGTCTGCGGTTTGGCGCAGTTCCCCAAATTGTTTGAGGAATCCGTCACTCAAGCCCAAGCGGCGGCCTCCCGCGCCTGTACGGTTCTGTCCCGAGACGCCCTTTTGTCTCCGGCCGAACTCTCCACGGTGGACGAGGCGGTTTGTGTCGGCTGCGGCGCCTGTAAAGACGTCTGCCCGTACCACGCCATCACTTTGGAAGAGAAGGTTGTCACACAGAAAGGATTGTCCTTTAAAGCGCTCCGCTCCGTGATCAATCCGGCCGCTTGCAAGGGATGCGGCTGCTGCGCTATGTCCTGTCCGACCGGTGCCATTGACCAGTCTCACTTTGACAATGTCCAGTTGCTCTCTCAGGTCAAGAGTGTGTTCTATTTCGAAGAGGAGGTGAATTGATGTCCGACATCATCCCCAAATCCGCCGTGACAAGTTGTGCTTCCTCCGGCGGTTTTAATCCGAAAATCGTTATGTTTTGCTGTAACTGGTGTTCTTATGCCGGCGCCGACGGCGCGGGCGTTGCCAGATTCCAGCAGCCGGCCAACGTCCGAGTCGTTCGCGTGATGTGCTCCAGCCGCGTGGATCCGGTGCATATCTATACCGCCTTTTTGGAAGGCGCCGACGCCGTTTTGATGACCGGCTGCCATATCGGCGACTGTCACTACGTTAACGGCAACGATAAAACGCTTGTCAAATACAAATTCGTGAAAACCATGCTGAATGAAATGGGTCTTGAAGACGACCGCCTGATACTGCGCTGGATTTCGGCTTCCGAGGGCCAGCAGTTCGCCGAGTTCGTCACTGAAATGGTTGAGAAGGTGAAAGCGCTGGGCCCAAGCCCGCTCCGAAAGGAAGGGGTGGTCTAAATGTCCGCACCCGAAAACGCGGCGCCTGAAGGCGCGCCGCCGGCAGCAAAGCCTCCCGAGAAGAAACCGCCTGCGCCGTCAACCACCGGCGATCTTTTGACCGCTTCCGACATTTTGGTCGGCGGCCAATATATCGGCTGGTCCGTTCGCGAAGAAGTCCGAAAAGAAGGCGGGTCCGGCGGTCTGGTCACGTCTGTTTTAGCCGGCGCTCTTGAAAAAGGACTCGTCGAACACGTTGTTGTTCTCAAAAAGACAAGCCAGTATGAAGCCGTTCCGGTTTTAACATCCGACATTGAAGATGTTTACGCGTCGGCCGGTTCCATGCATATGCTGATTTCCAACCCGACCAAATATCTGCGCCAGTTCCAAAACGACGCGGCGATTGCGTTGGCCGTCAAGCCTTGTGATATGCGCGGCATACGCGAACAGAAAAAACGCAATATGATCGACACGGACAAACTCTTCACAATCGGTCTCAACTGCGGCGGCACAATGATGCCGTACAAAATCCGCAAGGTGACCGAGGAAGTTTACGGCCTCAATCCCGACGACGTCCGCGCCGAAGAAATCGAAAAAGGCAAATTGATTTTGGAAACGGCCGACGGCGCGCACCACGCTCAGTCCATCGACGAATTGGAAGAAGAAGACAACGGCCGCCGTGAAAACTGCCGCTATTGTATCATTAAAATTGCGACCAACGCCGATCTGGCCTGCGGCAACTGGGGCGTCATGCCCGATTACGCCGGCAAAGGTACTTTTGTTGAAGTCATGACCGAAAAAGGGGCAGAATTCTTACGAAACGCTATTGACGGCGGCTACGCCGAGGTCAAAGCGGCCAGCGAACCGGCGGCCGAAGCCCGCGGCAAGGTCAACGGCGTCATGCTGAAAATGTCGGCCAAAACCAAAGAGGAAATCTTTGTGCCGATGAAGAGCCAAACCATTGAAGACTTCAAGAAAGAGCTTGAAAATTGTGTCCGTTGCGGCGCGTGCCGGACGGTCTGCCCGCCGTGCGCCTGCGGCGCCGAAGCCAAATGTACGGCCTTCAATGACCCGGCGGACAGCTATGACATTTCCCTGTTCCATATGATCCGCTTCCTGCATCTGATGGACTCCTGCGTCGGCTGCGGCCAGTGCTCCGATGTCTGTCCGGCCGATATTCCGCTGGCAAGGCTGTACCGCAAGTTCGCCAATCCGATTCAGGATGAGCTGAATTATGTGACCGGCATGGACGACAGAACGCCGCCTTTCTTTGAAGTCAAATTGGAGGAGGTGCATTAAAATGGCCGACATTCTTGATCCCAAGTTTAAGGAAAATGTGTATTCCACCGTCTGTTACGGCTGCGGTTTCGGCTGCGGCGTTTATATGAGAGAGCTTGAAACAAAAGCCGTTTCAACAGGCACTGCCTGCGGCGCGCCGATTTTAAATATCGACTACCGGAAAGCCTCTCCCGTCAATCAGGGGAAACTCTGCCGCTTCGGCGTTCATTTGGCCGACAATTACTGCCCCGCCGTCTCAAGCGTGAAAGGAAGCGCCGTCGCCGCAGATGTTGCGGTCGCTCAGGCCGCCGCCGCGCTGAAAGGCGTCGCCGCGTCTCAGATTGCTCTTCTCTCTGTGGGCGGAACAACCAACGAAGAACATTTAGCCCTCATGAAAATCGGTGAAAAACTCGGCGTTCCCGCCAGCACGGGAATGACCGGCCTTTTCAAAGACATCGGAAAGCTTCACGCTTACACCGGCCGCGGAACAACCTACGAGGACGCGGAAGCGGCGAAAAAGGTCTATCTCTTTGTTGACCCGTACGTTCAGTATCCGCTTTTGATGAGACGTTTGGTCCACGCCAAAGAAAAAGGCGCGGAAATCGTTTCATTCGGTTTGAAAGAATTGCCGATTTCAACACAAAACGTCATCGTCAAACCCGACGCAAGCCTTTACGACACCCCGGAATTCGCGCCCGACGCGGACACGGTCATCATTTCAGACCTGACGCCTTACACGGACGCCAAGCGTCTGGCAGAAATCGTTGAGCTTGCCGGCGGCAAATCCAAGCTTCTTTTTATGCGCCCGTTCATGAACGCAACCGGCGCGGGCTACCTGTCCAAGCACACCAAGCAGCCGTCTTTGGATGACATCGTTTCCAAAATGGAATCCGGCGACTTGAAAGTGCTTGTCTGTTTGGATTCCGATCTGACCGATATTTGTCTCAACGACAGAATCAAAGAGCTTCTCAAGAATTTGGAGTGCGTTATCGCCGTTTCATCCCGCGCCACAGCCGTCTGCGGCGCCGCCGGCATTGTGATCGCAACGGAGCCGCTTTACAAAAAGAAAGGTTCCGTGATGAACGCCGAAGGCCGTTTGATTCAGACGCGCGCCGCTTCGGGCGAAACGCCGCTGACGGGCTTTAACGCTTTGTCTTCTCTTTTCGAAGCGCTCGGCGGCCCGTCTTTGGACTTTGATTCCGTTCACGCGGAAGTTGTTTCGATGCTCGGCGCAACGGAAGATGAGTACGGCGTGTCGGTCCCCGAAAAGAAACCGGCGCCGGAAATCACGAAAATTTCCGACAAGCTGCCGGGACCGGCGGCGGTATCCGCGGCCTCTTCCTGTCCTCAGAAAGACGGCGGAGACGGCGCGGTCAAGGCCAAGCATTTATATCTGACCAATCCGTTCCTTTGGAACGGCGTTCCGGATGAGGACGACTATATCGAAATCAGCCGCAGTCAGGTGAAAGCTTCCGCGCTTTTCAAAGGATTTACGGCCGATGTGACGTGCGCCTGCGGCGAAGTCACCAAACAAACCCGCTTCAAAGTGTCTCCCGTGCTTGACGGTTATGTGATTTCCACACGAAAACAGCCGTTTGCGAAGGGGCCCGTTACGGACATCTCGGTGAAGCGCTCGCCGACCAAGCCGGCTGAGCCGGAGAATTGTTAAAGAATGATTGTTCCTCAGTCCGACTGAGGACATTTCTTTTTTTTCTTTCGGATACATGGGCGCCGCTTTTAAAAATCGGTTTCTTTTTGAGGTTACAATGACGCGCAACAAGACCACAATCTATTCGGCGGCGGAATACGATGAAAAAATACTTACGACTCTTCCTTTTTACGATTCGTTTCACCGGCAAACGGTCGATTTGGTCCGCTCTCTTCCGGAACCGCCGCAAAAATGGCTTGATGTTGGCTGCGGAACCGGAAATCTCTATCTCTGCGCGAGACAATATTTTCCGAAAACCGAATTCATTCTGGCAGACCCTTCGCAAGATATGCTCGCAGTCGCGCGGGGAAAAACAGAGGCGGATACAAGTCCCGTTTTCATGCTCTCCGATTCTCAAAGCCTGAATTGCCCCGACAATGTTTTTGATGTCATCAGCGCCATTCAATGCCACCATTATTCGGATAAACCGGAACGGAGAAAAGCGGTCGGAAACTGCTTCAGAATGCTGAGACCCGGCGGCGTTTTTGTCGTTTTTGAAAATATCCGGCCCCTGTCGGAACAAGCCTTGCCGCTTTCCCTGAAACGGCTGGAAAACTATCAGACCCGCCGCGGCAAAACACAGGAAGAAGCCCGCCTGCACACCGCCCGCTTCGACCGCGAGTATTTTCCGCTTTCCATCCTTGAACATCTGCGCTTACTGGAAGAAACCGGCTTCTCCGCCGCGGAAATCCTTTGGGCTTCCTATTTGCAGGCAGGGTTTTACGCGATTAAATGAGGGAAGCCCTTTTTCAGGTTTTGGAGGGGAAATCATGGTTTGGCGCCATGGCGGATATGGGGTTTCCTCAAAGGATATTTTCGTTTTCAAAGACATTCCTGTCATCTTTTTTTATATTATTGCCCTTTTAAAATGGCACAGAGCAACTGCAAAATTTTTATATTATCATTTCTATTTGATTGGAATGCATATCCCAACAATTCTATCATTAATGGAAGTATCGGAAACAACACAATGACTTCGGATTCACCGGAACACCGGAAATTGCCGCCTTTTTGCCGGATCAGAAAAAACGATGGTCGCACGCCCTGCGAGTCTGTGTCGGGCCATGAACCGTTCTGGTCGGAAGAGTATGCCGGTTACTATGAATCTTCTTTTTTACACGACCTGCTGAATTCCGCAGGCGGTTTACACGGTTATTTGGAATTGCTTTCGGAAATCGAAGACCCGGGCATCATGAAAAAATATGCGGCGAACTTGAATGTTTTGTGCGAATCCCTGATTGATGAAATCGAATATCACCGCCAGTTCGTTTTGGCCGAAAGCGGCCGTTTGAACCTCGTGCTGACCGAAACGACAACCGATGAAATTCTTCAGCTGACGGCTTTGAAGCTGAATAATCACGCCGTTTCAAAAGGCCGGAGCATTGAAGTTTTAACAGACAATTCCGAAAAAATAGTCACCGATAAGGTCTTGCTTTCCCGCATTTTGGTCAATATGACGAAAAACGCGGTTGAAGCCACGGAAGAAGGCGGAACCGTTATGATCGGCTCCTTCAAATTCAACGATGCGATTCGGTTCGTCGTCCACAATTCGGCCGTTATTCTGCAGGATGTTCAAAATAAGCTTTTTAAATCCCAATTCTCGACAAAAGGAAACGGCCGCGGCGTTGGTATTCTCAGCATCCGTCTGCTTGGGGAATTGTTGGGCGGCGTTGTCGGCTTTGACAGCTGCGAAGAAGAAGGCACTTGTTTTTATATTGATTTGCCTCTTTCTCCTTAATAATGAGCGGTCCTATCTGTCAATTCGCAAAAACGAATTGAAAAGTCCTTGTTCATGACGTTGTTCATGACGTTGTTCATGAAATTTTTCGTTGAAAATGGAGAAATTCTGTTATGATCCGAGCATCAAAGAAATTACCCGTGGGGCCTTTAATTGAATGTTTCATTTTATCATCTCTACTGCTAAGGATAATCGTACTTCAGTTATTTCTATTTCTATTTCTGATCTTGCTTTGGCTTACAGGTCCGTGGGAAACGGCTTACGGGGTGTACGCCTTCACCCATTGGCCGACAACTGAAGCCCTACCGTTCATCTTGTGTACCCTCGGTCTTCTGTTCCATTTCATTTTTTACTCTCTTCTCAAGAAAAAATATAATTTCGAAACGAATGTTTTTCTTTACGGCATCGGGTTTACATCATGTTTTGTTACATTCTTATTGCTGACTCTGGGAATACTTTATTATCCGTTTGATGGTCTGATGAGGGTCAGCAGCGCGGAAAACTTATGGTATTTTTACATACTTCCGCTGACATTATTGTATTATTCATATGCGACCTTACTCCAAAATAAAGAAAAAAGGGTCACCGGCGTTACTTTATGTTTAACGGCTTTAACTGTTATTTCTTTTGCAGTTTTGATAATTTATGAACAAATGAAATACGGGGTTCCTTACATCGGTCTTCTCCCGACTGTTTTCGCATTGTATCTTGCTTATTGTTTAATTCGTAAAAAAGGTATACTCAATCTTCAAAGATTTACATGGAGTCCGTTTATACTGCTCGCTGTCGTGTATTTGTACAGCCTTATGCAACTCCTCATGCGCGGCATTATTTGAATGTTTGAGTATCGTTTGCTTGAATATCGTTTGAAAATTCTTATGCGGGCATTTTTCCGTTCCTTTTCCGTCAAACATTCAATTCTTTCCTTTTATTCCACGATTTCAATCTCGGACCGGATGTAAACCGCTGCAATCACCGCCAACACCAGCAGCAAACATCCTATTAATGTGATTGATATGATATGCCCGGGCATTCGTTCAAAAAACGTTTTGTTCTTCGTGACTGTGAATGTGCCGTCGCCTGTGAATGTGTCGTTGCCCGTGAATGTGTCGTTGCCTGTGAATGTGCCGTTGCCTGTGAATGTGCCGTTGCCTGTGAATGTGCCGTTGCCTGTGGGTTTGAAGCCTATGAACGTGCCGGTGTTGTTAATCGTGCCGCTGTTGTCAATCACGCCAACGTTGTTTATCCTTCCATTGTTGACAATCATTCCGCCGTTGCTGTTGTTAATCGTGCCGCCGTTGGTCATTGTGCTGCCGTTATTGATGGTAATACTGCCGCCGCTATTGATGATAATACTGCCGTTGTTGATGGTCGTACTGTCGCCGCCATTGATAGTAATCGCGTGTCCGATTTCAAGCGTGCAGCCGTAAATGATGATAAAATCAGTTATCGTAAAATCAGAAGTCGTCGTGATTGTTACGGCGTCGCCCGCATTGAGTGCGTCAATCAGGTCTTGCTGACTCGCCGCTTCGTAGTCCGCCGCCGTCGCCGCCTGCATGAAGCCGGGCAGAGCTGCCAGTATAAGAACCGCCATCAGCATAAGCAAGAATTTTTTCAAGACGGATTTGTTTTTATTCATTTCCGATACCTTCCTCATCCCGTTTTTTAAAAAGATTGTTTTTTTTCTCAAAGAAAGAGACGCCGGCACATTTGATAATGCCGGCAAAAAATATGGTATTGTTGGTATTGCTACTCTGTTATATTGTTGCTTCATTGTATATTACGTTGTGTAATCGGCATTGATTTTGACATAATCGTATGTCAAATCACAGCCCCACGCCGTTGCTTTTTCGCTTCCCGCGCCTAAATCCGTCATGATGTAAATGGTTTTGGCGGCCATAATTGCTTTCAGCGCGGCTAAGGCGGCTTCATCGTTGTTGGTGATTTTTCCTTTTTCGACCAAGGTGATTGATTTTTCACCGTCGGAAAGCGTCAGTGAAATATTTTTTTGGTCAAACTCGGCGCCGGAATAGCCGGCGGCAGCGACAATGCGGCCCCAGTTCGGGTCGTTGCCGAAAATGGCGGATTTGACAAGCGGCGACCGAACGATTGATTTTGCGGCCAGAACGGCATCCCGTTCATCGGCGGCCGAGGTGACCGTGCATTCGACAAGCTTGGTCGCGCCTTCGCCGTCACGGGCAATCATTTTGGCCAGCTCGCGCAAGACGGTTTCCAAAGCTTCCAAAAATTCGGGATAAACGGAAGCGTCCGCTTTTGAGGAAACGCCGGATTTTCCGGTCGCCGTTATGAGACAGATATCGTTTGTGCTTGTATCGCCGTCCACGACAATCATATTGAACGTCCGGCCGATGAGGACTTTGAAATCTTCGTCAAAGGAGTCTTTTTCAATCATCAGGCCGGTGTACACGAAGGCCAGCATTGTTCCCATGTTCGGCTCAATCATGCCGGAGCCTTTGGCAATGCCGCCGACTCGGAATGTGCCGCCGCTCGTTTCAACCTCGACGGCGATTCCTTTCGGAACCAGATCAGTCGTCATGATGGCTTTCATGGTTTCGTCGTTTTCCTTAACGCCTGAGCCGAGGTTTGGAAGAACGCGGTCGATTTGTTCTTTGATAATGTCGATATGCAGTTTGCGGCCGATGACGCCGGTTGAGGCCACGCCGACAAATTTTTTGTCGATGCCCAGTTTTTCGGCAAGCGTTTCAGCCATAACATTCGCGTCCTCCAGACCCGGCCCGCCCGTAAACGCGTTGGCGTTTCCGCTGTTGACGATGACGGCTTCCAAAAATCCGCCGTTTGTTTCCAAGTTTTCCCGCGTCACGATGAGCGGCGCCGCAATGACTTTATTTTTTGTATAGACGCCGGCGGCTTTTCCTTTCGCCGTGATGACGGCAAGACCTTTTTTCCCGTCTTTAATCCCGTAAGCTTTCACGCCGCCAACGGCGCAAATGCCGCCTTTGATTTCTCGAATCATTTTCTTTTCTTCCTGTCTTTTTGATTTTAAATTAATCCCGGGAACCGCAAGCCTTCGGTTTCTTTGAGCCCGCAGATGATATTCATATTTTGAATGGCTTGGCCGGCGGCTCCTTTGACAAGGTTGTCTATTGCCGACAGCACAACGACGCGGTTGTTGCGCGCGTCCGCTTCCATGCCGATATGGCAGTAATTCGAGCCGCGGACGTTCGCTAAAGACGGAACGGTTTCCGCGAATTGAATAAACGGTTTTCCGGCATAGTATTCCTCATAGATTTTTTTGACATCCGCCGTTGTCAGTTTTTCTTTCGTCTCGATGTGGGCGGTTGTCATAATGCCGCGCGACGCCGGAATGACGTGGGGCGTGAATGAGATGTTTTCAAAGCCGGGCTGAAGGCGGGAAATTTCCTGAACCATTTCGGCCAGATGGCGGTGCGCCGTTAATTTGTACGGAATGATATTTTCCGTCAAGTTCGGGTAGTGCGTGGTTTCTGTCGGCGTGTTGCCCGCGCCGGTGATGCCTGTTTTGGAATCGAATATGACGGATTTTAAAAGTCCGGCCGCGGCAAGCGGCGCTGCGGCAAGCGTGGCTCCCGTTGGGAAGCATCCCGGATTTGCAATCAGGCGGCCTTTGAAATCTTTCGTGATTTCAGGATGCACTTCGGGAATGACATATGCCGCGTCCGCCGGCGCTTTATGTTTCGAGCCGTAAACTTTTTCAAACACGGAAACCGGAAGGCGGTAATCGGCGCTGAGGTCGATGATTTTGCACGTCCCGTCTTTTAAAAGTTCCGGCACCACTTCCATCGCGGCCCCGTGCGGGACCGCCAAAAAGATGACGTCGCATATTTTTTTCATGTCGTCCGGGTTCAAATTTTCCAATGTCAAATCATAAAACCCTTTGAGATTTTCGTGGACCGACGAAACTTTTTTGCCCGCGGCTGCCCTTGATGTCGCGGCTGTGACTTCTACCGACGGATGCCCCGCCAAAATCCGCAGCAATTCTTCTCCCGTATAACCGGTCGCGCCGATTATTCCCGCTTTGATCATGTTTATTTCCTCGTTTTCGGCAATCGAAATCAATCATTTCTCTTTTGCCTTTTTCAGTTGTTTGAATGTGTTTAAGAAATTTGTATATATAAATCTTTTATAACCGCCCATCTTTGAAATGATTTTGTTTCGGCTTTTTTTCCGTCCCGTCATTTTTAATGATACGAATTTCAACTTTTTTATGACCCGCCCTTTTCAAAAAATCATTTGGAGGGCTTCTGTTTTTTCGTTTTCAATGCTACGTTTTTTTCGTTTTTGACATTTTTGTTCGGTAAAACGCGAAATTTTGTTACACTCCGTCATACAATTTTGAATTAATTTAATAAAACGGCATCGGTAAGCTTCATATAACTTCAAAAACAATTCATTTTTATATTTTGTGATTAACGTTTCGGGGTATTTTTGAAAATGACAGACTTTAAAGTGACCGATGTTCCGAAAAAATTATTTGAGGTTTGCAGCGGTGTACCGTTGACGGTTTTCGCCGCTCTTTTTCTGATCCCCAGTTTATATCTCTTTTTGACGGGGAAGACTTTTTGGATCGACCCCGGATGGGTGACGGTCCTCATCTGCGGTTACCCGCTTGTCTATTTGGCGGTCACGCGTCTGATTTTCCAACGATGGATCTCTTCGGCTTTACTCATTACGATTGCGATGGTCGCGTCGATCTATATCGGCGAGGTTTTCGCGGCCGGCGAAGTGGCTTTTATCATGGCCGTCGGCGCGATTTTGGAGGAGAAAACGGTTGAACGCTCAAAGAAAGGGATTAAAAAATTGATTCATTTGGCGCCGACCCAAGGACGCCGTATGGTCACAAAAGACGGCGTGACCGTTGAAGAACTCGTTCCGGCCGAGGAAATCGAAATCGGCGATATTCTGCGCCTCCTTCCCGGCGAAACCATTCCCGTTGACGGCGAAGTCATATCGGGAAACACTTCCGTTGACCAGTCCGTCATCACGGGCGAGTCTCTGCCGGTCGATAAGGCGGCCGGCGACAGCGTCTTTTGCGGAACCGTCAACCGCTTCGGCGCGATCGATATAAGGGCGACTGTTGTCGGCGAAGATTCTTCTCTTCAAAAATTGATCCGTTTGGTTCAGGAAGCCGAAAACAATCAGGCGCCGATGCAGCGCATTGTTGACAAATGGGCGACATGGCTGGTCCCGATTGCTCTTTGTATCGCTATCGCGTCTTATTTCCTGACGGGCGAGCTGGTCCGCGCCGTTACCGTTCTTGTCGTTTTCTGTCCCTGCGCGCTTGTGCTGGCAACGCCGACATCCATTATTGCCGCCATCGGCCAGGCAACGAAGCACGGCGTTATTATCAAATCCGGCGAAGCGCTTGAAAATATGGGAAAAACGGACAGTATCGCGTTCGATAAAACCGGAACGCTGACGTGCGGCTGTTTAGAGGTCAGCGATATTGTTTCGTTCGACGCCGGTTTAACGGAGCCGGATGTTTTGAGTTTGGCGGCCGCCGCGGAATCATATTCCGAACACCCGCTCGGAAAAGCGGTGACGGCGCACGCTAAAAATTTAGGGATGCGTCTGCCGGACGCGGCCGACTTTTCAATGGCGCCCGGAAAGGGCATCCGCTCTGTCGTTGACGGAAAAGTGATTCTTTGCGGAAATGCCGGATTTCTCAGGGAAAATGATATTTCAATTGACGCGGCCGTCCGGTCCGAATCGGAACGCCTTCAGTCGGAAGGCAAAGCTTCCATTTTGGTTGCGGCGGACGGGCGCGTTATCGGCGTTGTCGCTTTGTCGGATACGCTGCGGGCGGCGGCCAAGGACACAGTCGGCGCGCTGAAAGACATGAAGACAAACGTTGTCCTGCTGACGGGAGATCATAAGCAGACGGCGGATTATTTCGCGTCGAAAGTCGGCATTACGGAAGTCCGCGCGGAGTTGCTTCCGGCCGACAAAGTCGCCGAGATCCAACAGATGAAGGACAGCGGCCGTGTTGTTTGTATGGTCGGCGACGGCGTGAAT
>Ga0123353_10004237_pt1 | contig 18419 bp, 12 predicted proteins | sample TergutLab28metaG_3_FD_92763 | JGI IMG/M metagenome (GOLD analysis project Ga0123353, IMG submission 92763) | Labiotermes labralis P3 segment gut microbial communities from Petit-Saut dam, French Guiana - Lab288 P3 | ecosystem: Host-associated > Arthropoda: Insects > Digestive system > Gut ... | reverse complement strand
TCCCTACCGTGCTATGTAGTCGCCTTCTCTTCAAGGATAGTGTAGCACACTACGGGAGTGTCGCACCCGTTTTCATCACTATTTGTGCCGCCTGCGACTGCGGCGGAATGGATGTTACTATGAAGCGCAACCTGTCTGTGTTGATGATCATCGCTCTTTTGATGGCGATTTTCCCCGCTGTCATCTTGCCGAATCATGCACAGGCGGCGACAGGCGACCGCTACTCTTTGGCGGAGTGGAACTACGCCGGCGGCCTGGGCTTTGGTAACGAGATTCCCGCCAGCGACGGTGAAATGTTCCTGACAGGCAGCGTGCATCTGGCCAATGGTAGCTTCGACACGGGATCGAGGGCCATATTGACGACCGGCTGGGACAATCCCACCCAATCTCTCACCTTTACCTTCTCCACCAAGGGGTTTTCGGGGATTCTGCACAGTTCGCAGGTTCGATCTTCCGGTACGGGGCCCCGCAACTTCAAGGTGCAATACAGTTTGGACGGCGAAAGTTTCACAGATTGCGGCACCTTCACGTCCTGGAGTACGTCACTGGTCGACAGTCCCGTAAACCTGCCCTTGCCCGCGGCCTGCAACAATAAAGAGCAGATTTGGGTGCGCTGGGTATTAGCCAACAATGCGAACCAAAACGGCGGCACGGGTGCCGGCGGCAGCTTCAACTTCACCTCCACCTCCTTTACGGGTGTCGCGCTGGATGAGAGCCTGACCCCCCGCGTAGTCGGCGGCACGGAGATTGCGGAAGGAGATACCGTCTATTTGGTGACCGATGTGCCGGGTGCGGATATTTACTATAAACCCTATCCTGACACGGCGGCTGTGGGCTATATTCTCTACAATCCCGCGCTTGGTATACCGGTCTTGGAATTGCCCTACACGATCTTGGCCTACGCGGAAAGCGGCGGCAACATCGGACGCGAGAAACTCCTGACTTTCACACTGCTCAAGGTGAAAACTCCCACCGCTAATCGTTATTCCGGGGCCCTGGAAGCGGAACGTGATGTGGTGTTATCCTGTGCCACCCCGGGGGCGACCATCTACTATACCCTTACCACCAACTATGGCGGCGTGGGGGAAATTGCGTATCCTGAGGCCCCTTATACCGTTCCTCTCTCGTTTTTGGAGGAACAGTTTTCGGTGCATATCACGGCACGGGCGGAACGGGTCGGATGTACCCCCAGCGAAATGTTGGTTCTGGATTACACTTTGAAAGCAACGGGCGGTGAGCAATTCTATTTCGGCGTGCTGCATTCCCACACGAATTTCTCCGACGGCACAGGCACCGTGGAAGAAGCTTATGCTTACGCCAAAAATATCGCAGCTGTGGACTTCCTCGTCGTCTCCGACCACTCCAATTCAATGGATACCGCAAACAATTTGGCAAGTATGGACGGCTCTCACTTGGGCCCGGTATACAGTGGCGGCCTAACCAAATGGGAGATAGGCAAACAGGCAGCGGCAGCGGCGACGGACGCGAATTTCGTTGGCGCGTTCGCCTTTGAAATGACATGGAGCGGGCAGTACGGGCACATCAACACTTTCAATACCCCCGGCTATGTCAGCCGCAACGACCCGCAATTTATTATCCAAGGCGGGCAGGGACTGCGCAATTACTATGACCTGATCACGGAATACCCGGCGTCTCTTTCCATGTTCAACCATCCGAGCATCCCTCTCAGCGACTTAAACGATTTTGCCTATTACACACCGGAATACGATTCCGTGATGCAGCTGATTGAAGTCGGCAACGGAACCGGCTCGCCGAGCGGCGGCGCGTACTTCCGCGCTTTTGAACACTATATTCGCGCGCTGGATAAGGGCTGGCACATTGCGCCCGCCAACAATCAGGACAACCACGCCGGCGCGTGGGGAGATGCCAACAGTTGCCGCACGGCCATCTACACCAATGATTTCACCGAACAGGGCTTGTATGCCGCCATCCGTGACTTGCGCGTAATCGCCACGGAGGATGAAAACGCGTCTGTTCTGATGAAGGTCAACGGCGAGCTGTTCGGCACGGTGCTCAGCACAAAACCAAGCGATTTGCATTTTGAGGTCACCATCACCGACCCAGACCCGGCTGATGCGACCGGCACCCTGTCCATCATCGGAAACGGCGGTCGTGTGGCGCATTCACAGAGCTATGTGTTGGTGGGCGGTAGCGCGACATTGGAATTCGACCTGCCCGTGCAGTATGACTATTATCTGGCACGCGTGGATCAGGCCGACGGAGACATTATCGTTACCTCTCCGGTGTGGTTAGGCGAAGTGCGAAAAGTGGCCGTCAGCTCTATCGTCAAATCGGATGGCGGCACCAGCCTCATCGTGAACGAGGAGGCGGATATTAAGATCACGATAGACAACAACGAAGGCAGTTCCTACGCAGTCGATACCGTGACTCTGTATTATTTGGATACGGACGGCGAAACCCCCGTTGTTTTGGGAACCGCGTCGGGCGGCACGGTTCCGGCGAACGGGTCGCTTACCTATACCATTCCCGCGACCGTTTCCATACTCGGAAAACGCACACTCCGCGTCGCGGTGACCGGTGAAATCAGCGGCGAACCCTTGGAGATCTCCGGCAAGCAGGACTTCGCGGTCTGCCGTGCGGGCGATATTCTGCATGTGGCGGTGGATACCGGGCATGACAACTATTACGTCACAGGCATTTACCCCGATATGCTCAAGCGGTTGGGTGATTTGGTGCGCAGTTACGACGGCGTATATTCACAATTGACCTATCCTATAACGGATGATCAGCTCGACGGTCTGCACCTCGTGGTGCTGACCGTGCCATGGGTGACTGGCTCGCCGAACAATGTACCTGGCCGCGCCTATGAGCCGTCTGAAATCGGCGCACTGGAACGCTATGCGGCGGCGGGCGGCAGCATTCTCATCGCGGGCAAAAGTGGGGTGACGGGCAATGTCACGCTGTACAACATTTTGGCAGGCTTAGGTACAACCACACGCTTGGGCGGCGATACGCTGACGGACGACGCGAACAACACCGGGAACGATTACGCGCTCCACTATAAGAGCAACGATATATTCGATATAGCCTGCGATACGGCGGCGGGAATTTCCGCCACGGACAACGACTTCGTGTATTACAGCGGCAGTTCCGTTCTGCCCGGCGCAAGCGCGAATACAGTGGCGCACGGTGCATCCACCACCGTATCCGGAGGCACGGCTGCCGCCATGCTCACCGAGGAAACGCTCGGCGGCGGCGGCAAGCTCTACGTCACGGGTTGCGTGTTCTTCAACGATTACCAAGTTGCAAGTTCCGTCTATGCGGACGGGCAAAGCGCGAACTTCCATTTGATCGACAATATCGTACGCAACTGCGTCCCCACCACACCCATCGCCACCGTGCGCAGTATGGGACCGGGCGAATTCTACCGCGTAAAGGGCACGATGGTCAGCAACGGAATGGAGTATTCCCCCAAGGCGGCCTTCTTTGACGCGGTATATGTGGAGGATGAAACGGGCGGTATCTGCCTCTTCCCCGTGAGCGGGCATTTCCATGCGGGGCAGCAGGTTTGGGCGGCTGGCTTTGTGGACGAGTATCAAGGTGATATGGAATTATCCGAGGTCACCTTCCGTGTGCAGAACAATGTGGATCTGGCAGTCGCGCCGCACGAGGTATCCGCACTGCAGGCAAACGCGTCGGCAAACCAAGGCAAACTGCTCAGTATCACGGGCACGGTTGTGGATATGACCACAAAATCCGGCAGGCCGGAGTATATCTGGGTGGAGGATGCCACGGGCATAACCATTGTATTCTTGGACGGCTATATTGAGAGCGAGGGAGTCTATGACCTTAGTGTCGTACAAATCGGCGCGGAGATCACCGCTTGGGGTGTTGCTACCACGGGGCCTGTCGCGGGTACAGCAGTCTATACGCCTCGCTTGCGTGTACGCGACGCGGCGGAGATCTGGCTGGTGGAGGACGGCGTCATCGTTCCCCATCCCACGCCGACACCCGCGCCAACACCCACACCGACCCCGGAACCGACCCCAACCCCCGATCCGAGCGGGCTGAGCGACTGGGTACTCACACCCCTTGCTCAGATCGGGCCGGAGGATTCCGTGGTCATTACGATGACAATTCCCGGCGGAACGGTTTATGTCCTGCCGAATAGCGGAAGCACACCGCTTGCTTCGACCATTTCGGTTACAGGCAATCGTTTGACTACCACCCCAGCTTCCTCCATACAATGGAACGTGAAGCCGGAGGGCAGCGGTTATGCGTTCTACCCCTACGGTACAACATCCGCATGGCTCTATACCACCGCCGCGAATACCGGGATTCGTATAGGGGCAGGGCCTACCAAGGAATGGGTTTTGGATAGCTATGGCTTGAAATTCACAGGCACTTCACGCTACCTCTGTGTATATACCGGTACGCCGGACTGGCGTTCGTACAATCAAGGCTCTATCACGCCCGGAACACTCGGTTTTTATGTAAAAGCGGCCAATGGTGCGACACCCACGCCGACACCTACCCCCACGCCTACTCCGACACCGACGCCCACGCCGACGCCCGCGCCGACCACACTCCGCGGCGATGCAAACTGCGACACTTCTGTAAACGCTGCTGATGCCGCATTGATTCTGCGCTGGCTCGCCGGTCTCAGTGACATTTCAGAGCAAGGCTTATTGAATGCCGAGGTCACAGATGATGGCGTAGTGAACGCCGCAGACGCCGCTAAAATATTGCGTTGGCTGGCTGGACTCGTAGACGTCCTGTAAGCAAAGATCGGTATTGTAAACATGAAAAATTCAAAACGCTTAATTTCCATCGCTGTGGTGTTCTTGATGCTTGTCGCACTTGCGGTGTCATTTATCACGCCGGACACCTATGCCGCATCGCAGACTTGGAATGTGCCCTGTGTCTCTTTGCCCTCTGCCGCAACCAGCTATTACAGCAGCTTTACCTACTCCTTTGAAGAGATGAAGGGGATGGGCGGAACGCAGCTTATCTCTTACCTGGAAACGGCTCTCAAAGGCGGTTCCGTCAGCTACGCAAACCAACGCTATCAGTACATAAATTCTGATGCCGACCCCACCACACCCGGTAATATCCTCCTGTTCTTTTCGGCGGCTTCCGTAAATGGCACCTGGGATGTCGGCATGACCTATAACCGTGAGCATGTGTGGGCCAACTCCAAAGGGGGCAATCTGGCGGAAAATGATCTGCACCACATCCGCCCTACCAATCCGACTACCAACGGGAAACACGGCAACTATGATTACGGCACCGTAGACCGAACCAAATCGGTCACTATTTGGACGGAGCCGGGTGCACAGACCCAAAATGAAGTAACAGGTTATCTGGGAACCAGCGTATTCACAAACACCAGGTGTTGGGAACCCAGCGACGAATTTAAAGGCGATGTGGCGCGTATCATTGCCTATTGCTATGTGCGTTACCATAAGAACACCGATATTACCACTGTGGTAGATAATGTTCAAACCTTGCTCGACTGGAATGCCTTGGACCCTGTGGACGAGTGGGAAATGGCGCGTAACAACTATGTGCAAACACAGCAGAACAATCGAAATATCTTTATTGATTATCCTGAACTGATGTGGATCATCTTTGATCAGCCCATTCCCGATGGGCTGATTACACCTTCCGGTGGTACCGCGGATCCTACGCCCACGCCGGAAGGCTATATACCGCCCACACCCACTCCGACTCCGGCACCAACCCCGACTCCCGATCTGAGCGGTTTCAGCGACTGGGTGCTTACACCCCTCGCGGAGATCGATTCAGAGGATTCCGTAGTTATCACGATGACGCTTCCCAACAGTACGGTTTATGTTCTGCCGAACAACAGTGGAAGTACGCCGCTTGCTTCGACCATTTCTGTTACGGGCAACCGCCTGACCAGCACCCCCGCTTTGACCTTGCAGTGGAACGTGAAGCCGGAAGGCAGTGGCTATGCGTTCTATGTCTACGGCTCAAACTCCTCGTGGCTCTATACTACCGCCGCGAACACCGGGATTCGTATAGGGGCAGGGTCTACAAAGGAATGGGTTCTGAATAGCAGCGGCTTGAAATTCACAGGCACTTCGCGCTACCTCTGCGTATATACGGGCACGCCGGACTGGCGTTCATACAATGTGGGCTCCATCACGCCCGGAACGCTCGGTTTTTATGTGAAATCAGCAAACGCTCCGACGCCCACGCCAACACTCACGCCAACGCCAACACCACCGACTACACTTCGTGGCGACGCAAACTGCGATACCTCTGTAAACGCTGCCGATGCCGCACTGATTCTGCGTTGGCTCGCGGGTCTCAGCGACATTTCAGAACAGGGCTTATTGAACGCCGAGGTGACGGATGATGGTGTAGTGAACGCCGCAGACGCCGCTAAAATACTGCGCTGGCTAGCCGGACTTGTAGATATCCTATAGGTAGTAATCGAATATAAAGGCGTTTCAAAAGTGGGACGTCTTTGTTTTGTTTATAGATTCAAAGATATTGACGGGTTGATTGCAATCAGCCCGCTATCAATTGGCAGATAACCTTCTTTCGTTAATCGGAACAATAAAAATTGATTCTCAATTAGCTACCCTTGATAATTGAAATGGCGGATAACAGTCCGACTATGAATATTAAGGAGTTTTGAGGAACAATGAAATTGGATGCACTAATTGACCAAATTCTTTGTATAACCAAGGAATGGGGTTACACAGAAGGCACATGGAAACACGCTATCCGTAACGGAAGGTTTAGTTCCTTGCGACAGTACTTTGAAAGCAAGGGCACTGACGAATTTGACATTGGAATCGCGCGTGAATACATGACTGCTATGCAGAAATGGTACGAAAACGGCGAAATATCCTATAGCCGCTGTACACACCTGAAGAAACAGGCTGTTTGGTTTATTGAAGTTTATGAAACGGGCGAATTGCAGTGGAAAAATCGTGATAGAAACAAAATCGTAGTCAACCAATATTTTGAGAACATGTTGCACGAATACATCACTTCAAAGAAAGCAGGGTTGACCAAGGACAGGCTTGCGTCATTAAAATCGGTCACAATGCAGCTGCTTGATTATCTCCATAATGTCAAGGGGTACAATGATTTTTCTTGTCTTATGCATCGGGATGTTCATGGATTTATCGAATTTATTGCACAAAGATACAAGAGCAGGCTTGATAATGTTGTATTTTACATAAGGCATTTTCTGATATACCTTTACGAACAAAATATCCTCACCACTGATCTATCCCAGTCACTTCAAACGCCGATACAAAAGCGTGTAAGAGTTCTTCCCTGTCTTTCACATGACGACACGAACAAAATACTGGCTCAACCGGACAGGAGCACGCCAAAAGGAAAGAGAGATTTCGCAATATTGGTTTTGGCACGAGATACTGGCTTGCGCAGGGGTGATATTGCAAATCTAAAATTTGCAGACTTTGACTGGAGGAAGGGAACTCTCACAATAATACAAAATAAGACCAAAAATCCGCTGACACTACCCCTTGTGCCGACTGTGGAGCATGCGGTTGCCGACTATATCTTGAACGGTCGTCCAAAGTCAAAAGCTTCGAATGTTTTCCTGCGGCAGTACGCACCACACCTCGGAGTAAGTCCACAAAATATAGGTATAATCTTTCGGAACTACATGCTTGCAGCAGGGATCGAACATGTTCCATATGACGGCAAAAGCATACACGCCCTGCGTCGATCAATCGCTTCGTGGATGCTTGAATCTGAAATACCCCTTGAAACCGTGTCGCAAATATTAGGTCATAAGGATATGGATTCCGCAAAGCGATATCTCTCCTTTGATGATGCCAACCTCAAGAGGTGCGCTTTATCTTTGCACGGCATCGAAGTGAGAAAGGGGGGATTGTTTTGAAGATTCTCAAAAGTCATTTCAAAACTCGCATAGAAAATATGATAAAACACAAAGAAGCATTGGGTTTTTCCGCATCGAGCTACCTTGTCTATTTGCGTAGATTTGACGAACATTGCCAGTCCAGATTCCCTGACGAGCAAGAGCTGACAAAAGAACTTGTCATGTCTTGGGCAAGGAAGCGGGATTCCGAAACAATAAACTCTTTAAACCGCAGACTGGCGGCCATACGCGAGTTTGCCAGATATTTGGTGAGCATTGGAGAACCGGCTTATGTCTATCCGCAAAAGATGTCGCCACCGCAAACACGGTATATACCACATATATTTACGGATTATGAGCTATCTATGTTCTTCAAAGGTGCGGACAGTTTTGATGAATCTCCTGACGACGTCCTACACCAGTATATCGTGCCAGTGATCTTCCGTATTACTTATTGTTGTGGGCTACGACCATCCGAGGGCAGGCTGATTAAAACCAACGATATTGATTTTGATACAGGAAGGGTATATATCCGAGAATCAAAACGACATAAAGACCGGACGATTATGTTTTCCGACGATATATTACACTTATGTAATGCTTATAACACCATCTTGAATAGAACGATAGGCTCCAGCGAATATTTTTTCCCAGATATGCATGGGCAACCCCGTGAGCACAAATGGCTAATATGCCAATTCAAAAAATGCTGGGAAGTCTCCGGCATCTCAGAATTTGATAACCCGCAGGCAAGAATTTATGATTTTCGCCACACTTTCGCTACTCGTTGGTTTCAAGGTTGCATAGACCGAAATGATGATTTGTACAGCCTGCTACCATATTTGAGCGCATATATGGGCCATAGTAATTTTTCCAATACAGCTTACTATATTCATTTGCTTCCCGATCGGCTAAAAGCTTCACCATCTATCGACTGGTATACATTTTCAAACCTAATACCGGAGGTGGAGTCGTGAAAAAGCTGAAAGACGAAAGGCTGTTCTTCTTCATTCGTGAGTTTTTAACGGTATATCTCCCTAAACAACGAGTATGCAGCCCAAATACGATAAAATCTTATAAGGAATCCTTAAATTTGCTGTTCTGCTTTCTGCAAAGCGAAAAATCCATGTCACCATTTGACGTTACATTTGAAACGTTAAACTCGCAAATGATACTTGATTTCCTAAATTGGTTAGAGTACGCGCGGCATTGCAGTGTATCCACGCGCAATCAACGATTTTCAGCTATACGGGCGTTTTTCAACTATGCTGCAAAAATGGAAATAACTTTGGTCAATTGTCAGAACGAGATTCATAAAATTCCAGCAAAGAAGAACTCGGAATCAGCCCATAAAGTAGAGTTCCTTTCAGAAACAGCACTCAAAACAATTTTGAGCGAACCCAATACTGCAAAACTTAAGGGTATTCGGGATCTGTTTTATATGATCCTTCTTTATGATTCAGGGGCCAGAAATCAAGAATTGTTGGACTTGAAAGTGAAAGATGTTGATGCTACCACGAAACACGCCCAAATCAATGTTATGGGGAAAGGAAGAAAGCCCAGATCTATTCCGATTATGGATAAAACGGCAAGCCACTGCATTAAATATCTCAGCCTATTCCACGACAGTGAGAAAGACAAGAACCAGTATTTATTTTATACGATACGCCATGGCCAGAAACAGCAGATGTCCGATGACAATGTAGCCAGATTTATAAGGTTATATGCAGAGTCTGCAAAATTAAAATGTCCTGAAATTCCGGCCAAAGCACATCCGCACTTATTTAGGCACACTCGGGCGATGCACCTTTACCGGGGTGGAATGCCGCTTGCTTTATTGGCGGAATGGTTAGGCCACGCCCAACTCGAAACCACGCTTATTTACGCACACGCAGATACAGAAATGAAACGCCGCGCCATCCAAAAAGCAACTGCCCCGTCAAGTCCGGTAAATATCGAACATGAAATGATAAAGACTTGGAAGAACGACGAGGATTTACTGCTGCGACTCTACGGTTTGAACTAATACTTTATTATCCCGATTTATATGTCGCAAACTGGCTGATGTTCTGCTCACTGCGTATAAATCGGGATAACCTTTTTATCGGGATAATCAGCATTATTCCGATATCGGAATAATGCAGATACAAGCTATATCAACCTCCCCTGGGGCGAAAAGCCCAATCCCAAGAGCTTCGCCGGGGGCGACCTCGCGGGCATCACGGCAAAGCTGCCCTATATCCGCGACCTGGGCGCGAGCGCACTCTATCTCACGCCCATCTTCCTCTCGCCGTCCAACCATAAGTACAACACAAGCGATTATCTGACCATAGACCCGCAGTTCGGCACGGAGACAGACCTCAAAAACTTAGTCACCCGCGCCCACGCGTTGGGCCTGCGTGTCGTATTGGATGCCGTCTTCAACCACTGCGGCGAAAACCTCGTGCAATTTCAGGACGTATTGCGCCACGGGAGAGCCAGCGAATTTCACGACTGGTTCTTTATCGACGGGGACAAACCCACCAAGGAACCGCTGAATTACCGCTGTTATGGCCCCTGCCCCTATATGCCCAAGCTGAATACAAGCAATCCCGCCTGCCGCGCCTACGTTCTGCGCGTGGCAGCGCATTACATAACAGAATTCGGCATAGACGGCTGGCGCTTAGACGTCGCGGACGAGATGCCCCACGAATTCTGGCGCGATTTCCGCAGGGCGGTCAAGTCCGCCAAACCCGATGCGGTCCTGATCGGCGAAAACTGGCACGATGCGCACAGCTTCCTCCAAGGCGACCAGTTCGATAACTCTATGAACTATGCCTTCACCAAGGCCTGCATCGAATATTTCGCCGAGCAATGTATAGACGAGCAAACGCTTGCCAACCGCCTGAACGCCGTATGGATGCGCTATCGCGAGGACGTCTCCCTCGCCATGTTTAACCTGCTCGACAGCCACGATACGCACCGCTTTATCACGCTCTGCGGCGGCGACCCGGCACGCCTGCGCGCCGCGCTGGCCCTGCTCTTCCTGTACCCCGGCTCCGCCAGCGTCTATTACGGGACGGAGCTCGATATGCACGGCGGCTATGATCCCGACTGCCGCCGCTGTATGGACTGGGGCCGTGAACCGGGCGAGACCGCCGTCCTCATCCGCCGCCTGGCCGCGCTGAAAGCGCGCGAACCCGTCGCCACGGGCGCGCCGCGCATCTATGCGCAAAACGGCAGCTTCTATCTGGAACGCAGCAGCGCCGACCGCCGCGTCACCCTCACCCTCCGCAACCGCGAATTTGAAGTCAAGGAGGAGTTGCTATGAAAAAAACCATCCCGGCCATCACCGCGCATATATTGGCCATCGCCCTGCTCCTGCTATATTTCGGCGGCGTCTTCGGTGTGCGGAACATCCCAAGCGCTGGGCCGGAAAGCACGGAAGCCCCGGATATCTATGCCCGCTTCACGGGCGAATTGGAGCACAACGTCACCCTGCGCGTGCTGGAAAACGATACGGCTGTGCGGCAGGGCTATTTCGCCTATCTGCTGGAAGCGTTCAACGCGGAATACGCGCAATACGGCATCGTTGCCGTCGACGCGAACATGGATGAGTATTCCGACTTAGAAAACGACGGCCCCTACGGCTATGGCCCCGATGTGCTGTATCAGGCGAACGATCAGGTCATGCAATATCCCGAGGGCAAGCACATCCTGCCCCTGCCCGTGGACAGATTGGAATGCTTCGCGCAGGTGGATGAGAGCGCGTGGGAGGTCTACGCCGCGGCGGACGGGCTCATTTATGGCGTCCCCGTCAATATCCAGGCCCCCGTGCTCTATTACCGCAAGGATATGCTCCCCGAAAACTGGGAACAGGATTGGGATGCAAACCAAAACGGTATCCCCGACTTCACCGAGGACTGGTCCGAGCTCTATGCCTACAGCCAACAGATTCGCGAGGAATCGGGCGGCCAAAAATTCGGCTATATGAAATCCCTCTATGACGTATATTTCGCTTCCGGCTATCTCTTCTCCTATGGTGGCTATGTCTTCGGCGAGGGCAACGATACCAAGGATATCGGCTTTGCGGCGAAGGGCGCGGTAACGGGCGCGGCTATCATACGCCAGCTGGCAACCCTCATGAACGAGGATTGCATAGACGTCACCGTCACCAGCACCGCCTACAGCAAGATCGCGTCCGGCGAATATTTCGCCACAATGACCACGCCCGACGTCTATACCCTCTTCCTGCGCGACCTCCAGCTGGCCTATCAGCGGGAGGGCTTATCCGAGTCGGACGCGCTGCAAAAGGCGACGGAGAATCTAATCGTCAGCTCCGTACCCACCCTGCCCGCCAGCGGCGACCTGACCGACAGAAGCGGCCCGCGCATCCCCTGCAAGATGATGGGCGGGGTCAACGGCTATGCCGTCTCCTCCTATACTAAGTCCCCGAACGCCGCGCTGGCCTTTGTCGATTTCGCCACGCAATACGAGTGTCTGCTGCAGCGCAACGCCTATCTCGGCATCACCCCCGCGCGGCGGGACGCGGCGGACGCAATCGGTGGGCTCACCCAAATCGTCAACCTGGCGCTGGCGGAGGGCAACCTCATCATCATGCCCTCGGTGCGCGCGACGGGGCAGATTTGGATCCCCATGCAGACCCTGTTCTCCGACATCGCCAAGGACCCGTTCCGCCTGCCGGGCGAACAGAAATATACGAGCATGGAAGCCCTGCAGGAAGGTCTCGAAAAGGCAAGCCGGCAGGTCTATGACGCCATCTGGACTCTACAATAGGGGAGGTAGGGAATGTTCAAAGCTATCAAAAACGGCAACGGCAAGGTCGCACTCTCGACCCTCTGCATGGGCTTGGGGCAGCTCTGCTATAGGCAGATAGGCAAGGGCCTGCTCCTGCTCCTGATCCAAATCTCGGGCATCGCCTTCTTCGTCGCGACGGGCGGCGCCTGGCTGCGCGGCTTCTTTACGCTCGGCACAATCAAGGCCAACCCCGCGGCGGGCATCGCGGGCGACAACTCCGTCATCATGCTGATACTCGGCATCTTCGCCTGGCTCTTGGTCGCCGTCTATTTCTTCTGCTGGCGCGCGAATATCAAGGATGTATACGCCACCCAACTCGCCGTGGAAAAGGGGGAAAAGCCCTCCCGCTTCGGCGCGGACCTCCAATCCCTGTTCAACCGCAATTTCCACAAAGCCGCGCTCTTCCTGCCCCTTTTGGGCGTATTGGTCTTCACCATCATCCCCATCCTGTTTATGATGCTCATCGCCTTCACCAACTATGGCGGCGAGATCGTCCCGCCCGAATTGGTGCGCTGGACCGGGTTCGAGAGTTTTAAGCGGCTTGTCACGCTCAAGGAGGTGGCCCCCACCTTTGGCCGCATCCTCAGCTGGAACTTTCTCTGGGCTGTCGCGTCCACCGCGCTCAACTATTTTCTCGGCCTGCTCCTGGCCATCCTGTACAACAAAAAGTGCGTGCGCGGCAAGGCCATATGGCGCGCCTTCCCGATCCTCGCCTATGCCGTGCCCGGTTTTATCACGCTCCTGGCTTTCAAGTTCATGTTCTCCTATGGCGGCCCCATCAACCAGCTGCTCACCGCGCAGGGGCATCGCGCAATTGGCTTCCTCGATCTGGACGCGCGCTGGATGGCGCGGGGCATAGGCCTGTTCGTCAACGCGTGGATCAGTATCCCAAGCTCCATGCTGCTGGCCACGGGCATACTCAGCAACGCCGACCGCGGCATCTATGAGGCCGCGACCATAGACGGCGCGTCCGCCTATAAACAGTTCACCAAGCTCACATTGCCCTATGTCCTCTTCGCCACGCTGCCCGTGCTGATCACGCAGTTCATCGGCAATTTCAACAACTTCGGCATCTTCTATTTCCTGCGCGGCGGTCTGTATATGGATGGCTATTTCCTCGCTTCGGACACAGATTTGCTCATCAACTGGCTCTATAACCTCAGCATAGACCAGAGCTATTATTCCATCGGTGCGGCGATCAGCATCGTCATCTTCGCCATCACCTCCGTGATCTCGCTGGCCGTCTATATCCTATCCCCATCCTACAGACAGGAGGAGACCTACCGATGAAAACCAACGCCAAAGCGCGCTTCCTCAAGGGCATGGACGCGTCCCTGACCTATCTCATCCTGATCGCGGTCGCGCTCATCTTCGCGTTCCCCTGTTTCTGGCTCATACTCGCCAGCTTCTCGGCCTCGGGCTCCATCTATTCGTTCTCGGGCTTCTTCCCAAAGAGCTATAGTTTCGCCAGCTTTCAAACCCTCTTCACCGACACGGGCATGTACGACTATCCCCGCTGGTTCGGCAACACGCTCTTTATCGCCGTGGGGGCCTGCATGCTCGGCACCCTCCTCGTCACACTCACCGCCTATGTCATGAGCCGCTTCCGCTTCCCCACGCGCAAGGCGATGATGAAGGGCACCCTCGTACTCGGCATGTTCCCCTCCTTTATGAGTATGACCGCGGTCTATCTCCTCGCCACGCAGTTCAATCTGATCAACAGCCACTGGGCGCTGATCCTCATCTACAGCGCGGGCGCGCCCATGGGCTATATGGTGCAAAAGGGCTTCTTTGACACGATACCCCAGGCGATTGACGACGCGGCCCGTCTCGACGGCGCGAACAATCTCACCATCTTCACGCGCATCACGCTCCCGCTCTCTCTGCCCATGATCGTCTACACAGCCCTGACCAGTTTCGCCTGGCCCTGGAGCGACTTTATCCTCCCCAAACTCATTCTCAAGGAAAAGAGTCTCTACACGGTCGCCGTCGGCCTGATGTCCCTCGGCGAAACCGAATTCGCCCGTTTCGCCGCCGGATCGGTCTTTATAGCTGTCCCCATCGTAGTCCTATACTTCTGCCTGACCCGTTTCCTGATCAGCGGCGTCTCGGCAGGCTCAGTTAAGTAGGGGCGCAATATATTGCGCCCTGATGGAGCATATGAAACCCGGAGGAGGGCGCAATATATTGCGCCCCTACTATTGCCATCCCCCCCATTCATATGATAAACTTCCTCCATGAAAACCTACGACATCGCCGGATTCTCCGTACAGCTGGTACACAAATATCCCTATACCGCGCAGCTATGCCGCGACTATGAGATCGACTGCGCTGCGCCGGACTTCGTGTTGCGCACAAACAATGAAGAGATCGAGGCGGAGATGGCCCTCTGCGGGCGCAATGCCGGGAGTTGCGAAGCCGTCGTCCTCTATCGCAAACTCTGCAACCAACTGCCCGAGCTGAACGCCTTCGTCCTGCACGCCGCTGTCGCGGAGACGGACGGCCGCGGTCTCGCCCTCCTCGGCGCAAGCGGCGCGGGCAAGTCCACGCATATGCGCCAGTGGATGCAATATTTCCCCGACAAGGTGCGTATCATCAACGGCGACAAGCCCATCGTTCGCATGCGGGACGGGGAGTTCTGGGCCTATGGCACCCCCTGGGCGGGCAAGGAGCATTGGCAGCGCCGCGCCTGCGCCCCCCTCGCCGCGCTGGTCTTTGTGGAGCAGGCCAAGGAGAACAAAATACGCCGTCTCAGCACCGAGGAATTGCTCCCGCGCATCTTTTCGCAGATCTTATTACCCACATCCGAAGTCTCCGGCGAAAAACTGCTGGAAATGCTGGATCTCTTGGTTTGCAGCATTCCGGCCTATGTCCTGCACTGCGACATTTCAAAGGCGGCGGCGGAACTCTCATTCAACACCATAACAGGAGGATTCAAATGAAAATCAAACCGGGCTTTATCTTGCGCGACATAGACGGCCAGAGCGTCGTCATCCCCGTCGGCGCGGCGGCGCGCTTCAATGGCATGATCACCCTGCGCGGCACAGGCAAATTCCTGTGGACGCAACTGCAAAGCGACCAAACGGAGCAGACCCTATTGGCCGCCGTACTCGCCACCTACGAGGTTCCCGAAGAAACGGCGGCGGCAGATATTCAGAATTTCCTTATAGCCCTGCGCGACGCGGAACTGCTTTGCGAATAGCAGAAAGGATCCCATATGGAACAGACAGCGATCACGGCAATCCGAATCACAGCCGCGCAGGCCATCCAAAAGGCCAACAGCGGGCATCCGGGCATGGCGATCGGCAGCGCGCCCGCGGCCTATACGCTCTGGAAGCAGATGCGGCACAACCCCCAAAACCCGCATTGGGCAAACCGAGACCGTTTTGTCCTCTCCTGCGGGCATGCTTCCGCGCTGGAATATGCCCTGCTCCATTTCTTCGGCTATGGGCTGACGATGGAAGACCTCAAACAGTTCCGCCAGCTCGGCAGCAAAACCCCCGGCCACCCGGAATACGGCCACACCCGCGGCGTCGAAGCCACCACAGGCCCCTTGGGGCAGGGCTTTGCAATGGCGGTCGGTATGGCGATGGCCGAAGCGCATAAGGCCGCCGTCTATAACCGCGAGGGCTATCCGATCGTGGACAACTATACCTATACCATGCTCGGTGACGGCTGCATGATGGAGGGCGTCGCGTCGGAAGCCGCCAGCATGGCAGGCACCCTGCGACTCGGCAAGCTGATCGCATTATATGACAGCAACCGCATCACCATCGAGGGCGATACGGATATCACCTTCCGCGAGGACGTGGCCGCGCGCTTCGCCGCCTATGGCTGGCAGGTACTCGACGTGCCCGACGGGGAGGATACGGCGGCGCTGGCGGCGGCAATCGCGGAAGCGAAAGCCGAAGCGGGCAAGCCCACGCTCATCATCTATCACACCGTCATTGGCGTCGGCACGCCCGTGGCGGGCACGGCCAAGGCCCACGGCTCTCCCCTCGGCGCGGCGGGCATGCTGGCCATGCGCGCGCACTACAATTGGCATCACCCCGATTTCGATGTGCCGCAAGAGATATATGACCACTACAATACCCTGACCACCCCCGGCACAGAGGCGGAAGCGGATTGGAATGCGCTCTTTGCCCGTTACGCCAAAGAATATCCCGAACTCGCCGCGCAGTGGCAACAGGATCACGCGCCCAATCTGCCCATAGACCTCCTGCAAGACGAAGCCTTCTGGCATTTTGAGGGCAAGGCTGCCTCGCGGGTCAGCAGCGGCGAAATTTTGAACCGTCTCGCGGCGCGCCTGCCCAATCTCTTTGGCGGTTCCGCCGACCTCGCGCCCAGCAACTGCACCTATCTCAAAGGCTTGGGCGACTACTCCGCCGAGAACTACGCAGGAAAAAACCTCCACTTCGGCATACGCGAATTCGCAATGGCGGCTGCCTGCAACGGCATCGCGCTCTACGGCGGACTGCGCACCTTCTGCGCCACCTTCTTTGTCTTCGCAGACTACCTGAAGCCCGCCCTGCGCCTGTCCGCGCTGATGGGCCTGCCCGTCATCTATGTCCTGACCCACGACAGCATAGGCGTCGGCGAGGACGGCCCCACCCACCAGCCCATCGAGCAATTGGCCATGCTCCGCGCCACGCCCAACACCCTGATGTTCCGCCCGGCGGACGCGCGCGAGGTGGCGGCAGGCTATATCGCCGCGCTCACGCATAGCGGCCCCACGGTGTTGGCGCTCTCCCGTCAAAACCTGCCCCTCTATGAAAACAGCGGCCCCGCCGCCCTGCAAGGCGCCTATATACTCCGTGAGCCCAAGGGAACACCCGACGTTATCCTGATGGCCAGCGGTTCCGAATTGGAACTGCTCTATAAGGCCGCCGACCTGCTCTCCGTGCAGGGCTATACCGCGCGCATCGTGTCCATGCCCTGCTGGGAGCTCTTTGAAGCGCAGAGCCCCGCATACCGCGAAAGCGTGCTCCCCAAATCCATACGCACCCGCGTGGCGGTGGAAGCGGCGATCCCATTCGGCTGGGAGCGCTACACGGGGGACAACGGCAAAATCATCGCCCTAACAGGCTTCGGCGCATCCGCTCCCGCCGAACAGCTCTACGCCCACTTCGGCCTGACAGGCGAAGCCATAGCCAAAGCGGCATTGGAAACCATAAAATCATGAAACCCGGCGTATTTTCCGCCTTATATTTATTCGCGGGGACAGTCCTGTTGGTCGGCGTCTCGCTTGTAATGCATTTGTTCCACAGCTTCGGACTGCACGGTCTGGCCAAACGTCGCGGCATCAAGGGTTACGGTTGGTCTTGGATGCCTGTCGCTAAGATTTTTATGCAGGGCAGGATCGCGGACGATTGCAACCTGCAAACAGGACACAAAAAGACATACTACAGGTATATTCTATTATTCCTGTGGAGTGGATTCTTGATAGCGTCTCTCGTCTACTGCCTTTTATATGCATATTGGACACTTCGGGCCTTTGACGAGATGGCGATTTTCCTTGAACTTACTTTTTATGACCAATTTGGTGCAGCGAAGATCTTTTTGGGTTTGGCATTCGCGATCGGCACAGTGTTTCTGATTTTCTACTATATAGCGCTGCATAAACTATATAAATCATGTGCAAGGCATCATACTGCATTATTTGTGCTATCCATCATATTCCCGATTATAATACCCTTTGTTATTATCGTGATCGGCAGGGGCGAATCATGATCCTGTAGGCCGGAGCAGG
>Ga0123353_10004236_pt1 | contig 18419 bp, 17 predicted proteins | sample TergutLab28metaG_3_FD_92763 | JGI IMG/M metagenome (GOLD analysis project Ga0123353, IMG submission 92763) | Labiotermes labralis P3 segment gut microbial communities from Petit-Saut dam, French Guiana - Lab288 P3 | ecosystem: Host-associated > Arthropoda: Insects > Digestive system > Gut ... | reverse complement strand
GCTACAATCCCGTGTTTATATCGGTCAGTGAATATACATTATGGCTGACAATGGTATTGTTTTTTTCTTCGCCGCTATAACAGCGCGGCCCCGCAGCATTTCTTGTACTTTCTACCGCTTCCGGATTAAAATCAGAGCGCGGGGGTTGTCAAGAATAATGCTGTTGACACTGTCGGCGCCATGCCTACACTATCTGCCTGAACGGTAATGGATTCAATACATATTTATTAGGATTTTGATTGAGAAGCGCAGCGATATAGCTAAAAGAGCTGTTCGCTATTATCAGATTTTTACATAACGTCATAACCTGCATCTGCGGTCGTCTATATAGCAATCATCGCCGGAATGCACCTCAACAAACCGATAGAATATATATTGAAAAAGCTGATTTGCCAAACCGCCGTTTATCGTGACTATTTTCATTTATTTAATCCTAAACTTAAATCGAAAGTGGTTTATGTGATAGTTTACAAATGTCATTAAATTTAACCGGACAGTAGTGTTTTCCTGTATTTATCAATATTGTAAATAGTAGTAAGTGGAGAGAAAAGTAGAGGTTTTTCTCCACCCGTAAATTATATTTTATATCGGATACTGAATTGGCTTAAATAGCTGTTAAAACAGGTTTGAATATGTAAGGTGGTTATTTTTATTAGTGGAATAACGGTGGAGAAAAACCTCTACTTTTCTCTCCACTGGCCTTTTCTTATCCAAGACAAAAAAGTTCTATGATTTACCCCAAGCTGCCGCGCCGCTTCACGCGCGGAAATTTCTTTGTTCTCCCAAGAAGATTTCAATATCTCAAATAGTGAGGTATGGGCGTAACGAATTTTTACTCTGATGGAAAGAGTAATCTGCTCAATCAGGTGAGTGTCGGTTTGAGTTACGTGTATTAACATCCATCATAAATCCATTGGCCGGTCAATTGCTCTCACTTCATTAATAGGCCCTGTTATACTGACTAACGGCATAAATTGGCACTGTGCCGCTAAGCAGCCTCACGGCCCTACGTACAGCTGCGTGCGGTGCAGTGTCAATTTATGCCGCACGCCAGTATAGATGAAAATAGTTGAGGGGAGTGCATACATGTGGCTCAAATGGTTACCTTGGCAATTCATTGTGAAAAGAGTTGCGCGTGCGCAGGGGTTTGTCGATCCGATTTTGCTTCTTTCGCGCTTCAACCGCTTTGCCCAGCCCTCCGAGGTGCTCGCGCCGGTGGAGCTTTTGCGCGCCGGTGCCGTTATGCACGCCCGCGGACTTATAAACGGCCAGGTGATACAGCACAATTTAGACTGGATATGGCCATATTGGGCGGTGAGGCAGTTTGAGCCAAGCGACCGCTCCTTTATACCCCGCGCGTTTTCGGTGACTCACATAAATCTAACGCACCGCAACTGGACCGCTGTTGGTCTGCCCGATTTTGAAGGGATGCCGGTTATAGATCCGCGCGGTCTTCTAATGCCGTTTTTTGACTCATGGTCGGTTGACGCGTGGGTTATAGCGTCTGACGGGCGCAAAGTTATCCCCTCGCAATTAGAAAACGCAAACCAGCGTCTTGAGTTTGACGGGGGATTAAGGATTGTAACGGAATCTAAAGAAGAAAAATGCTCGGTTGTAAGCAGTGCGGCAGTGGAGGTTAGAAACGGTCTTCCTTTTTGTAAGATGAGTATTAAGGGACAGTCGCCTGTAAACGGACATCTTATAATTTCGATTCGTCCTTATAACATGGAGGGCGTAAGTTTCATTCATACCATACGCGCGCTTCCGTCACTTAAGGGGTGGGAGATAAATAATAAGGAGACCGTATGGTTCTCCGCAAAGCCCGACGTCTCCCGATTTGCAAACTATAAAGAGGGTGATGTGTATCACTGGGCGCTTAGCGGCCACCATCAAGAACGATTTTCTGTTGAGTGTGACGTTGGGATGGCTACGGCGTTTGCCGGTTTTAAGCTCTCCGCAAATAAGAGCCGCACTGTAGAGGTGGAGATTCCGCTTTTAACATCCGCAAAAATAGCAAAAAAAGAGTGCCGTTCGTTTGATGCGTCCGCAAATAGCTTGTGGGATGAGAGTTTGAGCGGGGGGGCGGCTGTAAATTTTCATTATAAAAACTATGGCGGGCTTTATGATATCGCAGTGCGCACGCTTATTTTGCATACTCCGCTTGACTCTTACGCCGGACCTTATACTTATAAAAGATTTTGGTTTAGAGACGCCGCGTTTATTGTCTATTCGCTTCTCATTGCTAACTTGCCTGACAGAGCAAAAAATGTAATAGAGCGTTTCTTTCATCGTCAGGAGAAGAGCGGTTACTTCATGTCTCAGGAGGGGGAGTGGGATTCAAACGGCCAGGCGCTTTGGGCGATGGCGATGTACTGCCGCTTTACGAATCAGAAAGCGCCCGGTCACTGGCTTGATTCAATACGTTTGGGGGCGGACTGGATTATTGACAAGCGCAAGTCCTGTAAGAACGGACTCTTTCCCGCCGGATTCAGCGCAGAGCATCTTGGGCCTAATGATAATTATTATTGGGATGATTTTTGGGGTGCAGCGGGACTTGAAAGCGCGTCCTATCTTTTGGAGCGTGCGGATATGGGGGAGGATGCGCATAAATATCACTTGGAAAGCAACCATTTTTTACGGTCAATAAACAGCAGTCTGCACAAAATCCACCGTGACAAGAATAATAATTATGACGGCGCGATGCCCGCCTCCCCAAACAGGCGTCTTGACAGCGGCGCGGTAGGGTCTCTATGCGCCGGATATCCGTTAAATATTCGGTCCTGTACAGATGAGAAACTTTTGTCAACCGCGAAGTTTCTTTTTGACAATTGCCTCATCGACGGCGCTTTTTACCATGATATCAGCCACTCCGGTATAAATCCATATCTGTCGCTTCACATAGCGCAAATTCTTTTGGGCGCCTCGGACAGTAAATTTTCGGTGATTATGGACGCGATAGCCGCGCTCGCAAGCCCCACAGGGCAGTGGCCGGAGGCGATTCATCCGCAGCTTAAAACCGGCTGTATGGGAGACGGCCAGCACACGTGGGCCGCGGCCGAGTGGATAAGCATGGTGAGAAACTGCTTTGTCAGAGAAGAGGGTGAATCGCTTGTTCTTTGTCAAGGAATACTGCCGCAGCATTTCGAGAACGTGTCAACTTTATCATTTGGTCCGGCGCCGACGCTTTTTGGCATGATTAAGATAGAGATAATTAAAGCCAAAGAAAAATTTGAGATAAGCTGGAGTGCTAAGTGGCATGATAAGGAGCCTGATTTGCAGATAGCGTTTGCGGGTAGGGAGCGTGTGAAGATCTCGGGAAACGAAGGACAGTATTCGGCTTGATTAAGAGCCCCGGGATCGCATGACGGAGCCCCGGGCGCTGTCCGGGGGTAATGATTATGCTCCTTTGGGGCGTAGGAAATATGAATATCTTAATGATAACCAATACCTACCTGCCCTTCTTAGGCGGGGTGGAGAGATCGATACAGACTTTTTCTGACGAGTACAGAAAAGCCGGACATAATGTAATAATTGCCGCTCCCGCTGATGAGAATGCGAAAGACGATGCCCCCGGTGTGATACGGGTGCCTGCGCTTCAGCACTTTAACGGCACCGACTTTTCCGTCCAGCTGCCTCTGCCGGGGATATTCGCTTCCGTTCTTAAAGATTTTACTCCTCACATCATCCACTCCCATCACCCTTACCTTATGGGAGATTCCGCATTGAGGATCGGGGCGCATTACGATATACCGGTTGTCTTTACATTTCATACTTTTTACGAGATGTATACTCACTATATACCCGGCGACAGCCCCGCAATGAAACGCTTTGTAAACGCGCTTGCCGTCGGTTACGCGAATATGTGCGGATGCGTGATCGCGCCAAGCGGCTTTGTGGCCGCTGAGATAAGAAAGCGCGGGGTAGAGGTTCCAATAGAGGTAATTCCTACAGGAATACATTTGGAGAGGTTTAGAAGCGGCGATGGGGCGGATCTGCGTCTTGAATGTAAAATACCGCCTAACGCTTTTGTTGCGGGATTTGTATCGCGGCTTGCGCCTGAGAAAAATATTGAATTCCTGTCGGCGGCGGTCAAACGCTTTTTACTTTCCGAACCGCGCGCTCATTTTTTATTGGTTGGGACAGGGCCGTCCAAAAGTTATTTCTGTTCGCAGTTTGAGGAACCGTCCTTACAAAACAGATTCCATTACCTTGACGCTCTTTGCGGGCAGAAACTTGTAGACGCCTATCACGCTATGGATTTTTTTGTTTTTGCCTCACATACCGAAACTCAGGGGCTTGTTATAGCGGAAGCGCTTGCCTGCGGCGTGCCGGTGGTGAGTCTTAGAACAGGTGTGATCACCGAGATAATAAAAGATGGTTTTAACGGGTACCTGGCTTATGATGAGAGAGAGTTTGTTGATGCGCTCAGACGCGCCGCCGATTTATCTAAAAGACAGCTCTCCCGTTTACACTCCTGCGCTTCACAGAGCGTTAACGGGTTTGAAAGAGAAGTATGCGCAGACAGGGCGCTTAAGGTTTATGAGAAACTTCTCATCAAAAATTTTACTCTGCGCGGCAGTGACGAAAACGGCTGGAGCAAAACAGCCCGCATGTTAAAGGCGGAGATGGAGATCATCACAAATATGACAAGAGCGCTGGGGAAGACGTTTGGGGCGGCGTAATTATTTTCACGAAAAATTAATATAAATCCTGCACAGCATCTTGAAGGAAATAATCCAGTAAATTCTGATTCTGCCCGTGTCTTGTATTATTTTATAAATCTATTTTAATTCTGATTATTGCCATTTAATCCTCAAAACGGAGAGAACCCAAACAATGTCTTTAAAAAAAATCTCTATGTGCGCGGTATCAATATTAATGTTTTCAACAATCTGCTTTTCGGCGGATAAAGTTTTACCTGTTGTCAAAGTTCCCGGAAACGTTCTTACAGACCCATCCTTTGAAGAGGGGGGGAAAAACTGGAATATTTGGGGCGGGGGAGTTTCAAATGCCGCCCGCAGCGGTAAGTCAGGTGTTACTATCCGCAATGAAGAGGCAAAATGGAGCGGGGCGGAGCAGATTATTGTAGCGCCTCAGGGAGCGGCGCGCGTGACCCTTAGCGGATGGATAAAAACTGAGGATGTGGTTCAGGGGGCGCAGAATTGGGAAAACGCGCGTATATCAGTTGAGTTCCTTGACGAGCTTGGGAGACTTATCGGCGGATATCCGCCTGTAACCGGGGAGGTTGTGGGCACTACAGACTGGACTCATTACTCTCGTGAGTATAGAATTTCATCCGCAACCCAAATTATTAAAGTTAGTATCGCGCTTGGCAACGCGCTTGGAACCGCGCATTTTGACGATATCTCTCTTACGATTCAAAACCGCAGAGGGGAGTTTTTAGAGGAGGGCCGGCTTTCGGGTATTATGGACGAGGGGCAGTGGTATACTTTAAACACAAAAAACAGTACAACGGGCGGCCACTATGTTGACTGGTCGTCTCTTCTTGACGCGCCGGCCGGCAAGCACGGGTTTCTTACCGTCGGTAAGAATGGAAATCTTCTCTTTGAAAACGGCACTCCGGCCCGTTTTTGGGGGACCAATATTGTTGCGGAAAACTGCTTTGCCTCAGACGCTGTGATTGATTCAACGGTATCAAGACTTGCGAAGATGGGCGTTAACATGATCCGTCTGCACCACTTGGACGCCCCTTGGTATTCGCCTAACATTTTCGGCAACACCGACGGAACCCGCGCGTTTTCAGAAACGTCAATGCGCCAGCTTGATTATCTCATCTATCGCGCTAAACAGAAAGGAATCTACATATTCCTTGATCTTCTCGTCCACCGCGACTTTAAAGAGGCGGATGGAATCGAAAACCGTCCGCCCGATCTCGGAGCTAAGCAGGTAGGTTTTTTCTCCGAGAAAATTATTGAGCTGCAAAAGGAATTTAACGAAAACCTGCTGAACCACGTTAACCAGTTTACAGGCGTAGCTTATAAGGATGAGCCCGCTATCGCGATGTCCGGGATTATAAATGAGTCAACGATATTCAGCGCGTTTGCCGGTGATATTCTTACGCCGCCTTACCGCGAAGAGCTTACGAAACTGTGGGAGAAGTCGGAGTTCAGCGGCGGTGCCGGCGCAGTCAACAATGTAAATGATGTTAAGCGTGATGATCTTAATGAGGATGGTGAAATTGTCTCCCAATCTGTAAAAAGTGATGATAAGGCCGGTGGTGACAGCCCGGCTGTCAATACAAATGAAAATGGCGGTGATAGTAATGATCTCATAGAAAATGCTGCCGGGAGTGACGACGCTGACGCAATAAAAGGCCTTGCGGCCTTTGGGCTTGATTGGTCTAATGATCGTCCCAAATTGCAGCTTAAAATCGAGGGCGACGCGCATGCGACGATCAAATTTTTATCAAGCGTTGAGACCGCTTATTTTAAGGATATGGAGAAGCATCTGCGTGAATCCGGCAGCCGCTTTCTTTTATCGGGAAGCAACATGCCGCTGCCTGTCTTGGCGATGCTTCGCAATAACGCGGTGCTTGATTTTATCATGTCAAATGAGTACTGGGATCATCCTCAGGTTTGGAAGATCAACAATGATTGGGACAGAATACTGCACGCTCCTTTTCACAACCGTTCGCAGCTTAGAGCTCCCAAAGCGAGTCTCATTCAGAACAAATCGTACTTTCGTGTTGATGGTAAACCCTATGTAATTACAGAGTGGAATCACTGCTATCCCAACGAACATGTACTTGAAGGAGTGCCTATGATGGCCGCGTACGCCGCGCTTCAGGGGTGGAATGGGGTGCTGCAGTTTGATTTTAACGGGCATTCGCACGATAGTGACGCTCTTGGCATTGGCCGTCTGCGCAGCTATACGGTTGCCGTACAGCCCGAAGACGTTGCGCAGTGGGTTATGGCAGCGCCGCTTTTTCTTAGAGGCGATGTACAGACTGCGCCGGGGCTTATAGTTGAAAACATTACGGCAGAACAGTATGAGAACATCCCCAACTATTCCGATATGCTTGAAAGAAATTTTCATCTCCCTTTTATAACAAGAGTGGCAAAAACTTTTGACGGAGAGTCAAGAGGCAATATCGAAGATTACGCTAAATATTTCTCCGCGGACAGCGGTATTATACGTTCTGAAACCGGTGAACTTCTTCTCAACAGCAATACGGGATTTATGCGTATAGAGACTGCGCGTATACAGGGTAAGAGCGGTTTTATAGGCGGGATTCCATTTGAGTTTCCGATGTTTTCCGGCGAGATATCTAACCGCCACGCGTCTATCTACGCGGTTAGCGCCGACGGGGCGGATCTCACCGGATCAAAACGGTTTTACCTTGTTGTGACGGGGCCTGCGAGAATGAAAGGTCAGGTTTATAATCCTACAAGAACCGCGCTTGAAAATATAGGGGAGGGCGGGGTAGAGGTGCAGGTTGTTAACGGTCAAATTACCTTTAACAACACAGGCGGCAAAAGAGTGCAGGTTTTCCCGCTTGAGATAAACGGCAAGCGCGGCAAGGCGATGAAGCTCAAAAGAGTTAAGGGAACGGCTGGAGCGCTTGATCTGAGCAAGGGGCGCACATTAGTTTACGAGGTTGTGGTCAGGTAATATTAAAGTGGCAATTAAAGGCCGCAACTCCCGGCACATCGACTGCACGAACCATCGTGAGGCCGCTGTACCGGGAGTTGCGGCATTTAACTGCCGAAGTAATATCTACGTTACAGAGGCGTAATCGCTTCACTGAACTTGGGGACGGATACTTGCGTATTTTTTGAACACGTAAAAAGATAATTTTCATCTTTAATTTTATCTTTTACTTATACTATATTACTGTTATCTGTAGAGGATTTAACGGAGGCTTCAAAGCGTTATGAGTCTTTTTGAAACCAAATGCCCGATGTGCAAGGGGACGCTGTGGATTGATCCCTCAACCATGAAAGTTGCGGATCACAAAACCGCCGATAAAGAGCAGCAAAAAAAGGCGGATTTCGCCCAGTTCATTAAATCGTCAAAAGAGGATAGGGGATGGGACGATAAAATGAAAAAAGCTAAAGAGGATGAAGCCGCGCGAAAGGCGCAGATCGAAGAGCAGTTCAAAGCGGCAAAAGACAATAAAGATTTGAGTAAGGATGATTCCGATACGAGATTAAGATCACCGTTTGATTGGGATTGATGAGGGTAACAAATGAAAAATTTCACTAATAAAAAAAGGATATTTCTGATGATCGGACTTGCGCTATGCGCGGTTAACGTTGACACAAAGGCTCAGGGGAACGGGCTTTTTGCAGAGTTTGAGACTGATAAGGGCAACATACTCCTGCAGCTTGAGTTTGAAAAAACTCCCATGACTGTAGCAAGTTTTGTCGGGTTAGCCGAAGGCACAATAAGAAACAGCAGAGGAGAGGGAGTGCGCTTTTATGACGGCCTCACTTTCCACCGCGTAGTGCCGGGCTTTGTTATTCAGGGCGGCGACCCAAACGGCAACGGTACAGGCGGCCCCGGCTATCAGTTCCCCGATGAAATTGATCATACGCTCAAACACGACTCTGAGGGAATTCTCTCTATGGCAAACGCCGGCCCCGGAACAAACGGCAGCCAATTTTTCATAACCTTGGGGCCAACTCCTCACCTTGACGGCCGCCACGCGGTGTTCGGCAGAGTTGTACGGGGGATGGATGTTGTAAAAAATATCCAGCGGGGCGACGCTATACGAAAAGTGAACATTATAAGATCAGGTAAAAAAGCGCGTGAGTTTAAAACAGATCAGGCGTCTTTTGTGAACTATATCGAGGAGCACTCTCAAAGAAAGGGTAAGGCTGAGATGGGATTTATTGAGGAGCAGCAAAAAGTTATCGAAGAAAAATACGCCGATTTTCAAAAAACCGAGAGCGGCATACTCTATAAAATCGTAAAAGAGGGCAGCGGCACAAAGCCAAAGCAGGGCCAAACCGTATTTGTTCACTACACAGGCGCCTTTCTTGACGGGAAAATTTTTGACACTTCACGCGAAGTTAACCGCCCGCTTGATTTTCAGGCTGGGGTGAGAGAAGTTATTGAGGGGTGGGATATGCTGATTATGGACATGTCTCAAGGGGAGCGCAGAGTTGCTGTAATTCCTCCTGAACTCGCCTACGGAAAAAGCGGAGCGGGAGGGGTGATTCCGCCTAACGCGTTTTTGGTGTTTGATATGGAGCTTGTTGAGATTCGGGACTGAGGCCCGTCCCCCCCTCCCCGGGTTAAAAACCCGGGGTTACAGTCTTGCACCCTTATTGGGGTGAGGAAGAGATGTACGATACATAACGTATGAATATCACGAAAAAAATGATTCCGTGCGACTGCGGAAACTCCCGCTGCAAGGAGTTTTCTACCTGCTGTTTTACAGCTACTGAGATAGTGAGAGTCACAGAGAGCGAAGAGGTGCATCTCATGTTTGTGGGTCAGGGCGCTGGTAAGGATGAGGATTTTAACATGAATCCCAAGAACGTTCTGCGTCAGCCTTTTGTGGGCAAAGCGGGCGCTTATCTTCGCAATATGATAAAGTTTCTGTGGGATGAGGGGCTCGCTTTCAATGTAGCTATAAGCAATTCAGTGAGATTTCACCCTCTTGATCATAACAAAAAAGACAGAAATCCAACCGATGAAGAGCTAAGCGACTGTATCCATCTTCTCAATAGAGATATCGGAATAATTAAGCCTAAGACGTTGATTTCACTTGGCGCATCCACAACAAACGCGCTTGCGCCCGCGACAGCGGGCATGGCTATGGGGAAAGTTGTAGGGACTTCACATATTTATAGAGAAATCAATACAATCCCACTCTATCATCCAAGTTTTTTAACAAGATGTTACGGTAAGTTCAAAGCGCATGAAACAGGTGAGTTTCATGTGAGATGCGTTAATGTGTTGAAAACAGCCGCGGCCGCGGCGTTAGACACGAAATAGCGGGAATAGCGGGGACGGAGTTGCTTTTTTTGCGCAAAGACCAAAAACTGTAATGCAGCAAATGCAACTCCGTCCCCAATTTTTTTACCTTTTTCTGAAAGTTATGCTGATGACGACGATTAAAATGTTCTTTGCCGTAATGAGTGTTGTTTTGCTGGCCGCTGTTCCGTCAGGCGCGCAAGATACCGCCGCTTCCACACTGGAACTCTACTTTTTTGGTCCGGGCGGATGCATGGAATGTGAGAATATGAAAAAATATCTCCTTCGCCCATTGCAGCAAGAGCTTGGCGAACGAATCAGTATAGAGTATTACGATACTGACGACGTCAAAGGAATAGGCTTTTTACTCAGCTTGGAAAAGAAACGCGGCTTGGAGGGTCTCCCCTCACAGGTGCTTTTCTTTCCAGATACGGTGCTTGGCGGCAGCGAGTCTATTATGGCAAATACGCGCGCAATGGTCGAAGAGCGTCTGAGAAATCCATTGGGCCGGATGTCCATTGAAGCAGAAATGCCCGACAGCGCCGAGGCACTTGAGCTTATACGGGACAGATTAGACGGCATAGTTCTTGGCGCTTTGATCGCCGCGGCGTTTGTAGACTCAATAAATCCGTGCGCTTTTGCGGCTATGATCTTCCTTGTCTCGTTTCTCGCCGCTCAAAAGCGCAAACGCCGGGAGATCGTCATCATTGGGGTCGCGTTCGTTGCTACGGTTTTTGTCACCTATCTGCTCCTTGGACTGGGCCTGTTCAAGTTTGTCTCTTTCCTTGATGGAATCAAGTGGCTCTCCCCTGTTATAAAATGGACTTCTGTAGCCTTTGCCGGCACAATTGGCATAATAAGCTTTGTAGACGCGTTCCGCTTCAAAAAAAGCGGCAGCACCAAAGATGTTAAGCTTCAGCTGCCCAAAAAATTGAAGATGCTAACCCACACCATAATCTCTAAATACATGAGGGGAAAACGTTTGGTTGCCGGTACGATTATCGCCGCGTTTTTAGTGACGCTGGTGGACGCCGTCTGCACTGCGGAGGTGTATCTGCCCATGATCGTTATTATGGTACAAAACTCCAGCGGTATGACGCTGTTTACACTCATACTCTACCTCATTTTGTACAATTTTATCTTTGTACTCCCGCTCATCGCCATATTAACCGCGGCGTACTATGGGATAACGTGGAACAAAATGGCCTCCATGACGCAGAAGAACCTGACAAGGGTGAAAATCCTGTTTGGAACGGTGATGATCGCGCTGGCGTTAGTTTTAGCATTTGCTATGAAGTAAACTGTTATGATATACGATTTCGACGCCGTTCATAATCGCAGGAACACCAATTCTCTCAAACACGATTGCCGCAGGCAATTTGGCAAGCCTGATGGGGTGATACCGCTTTGGGTTGCCGATATGGATTTTAAGGTTCCGCCGCAGGTCGAAGACGCTCTTGTAAAATGTGCTAAACACGGGATTTTTGGGTATTCGGAGGCAAGGGAGAGCTACTGGGAGGCGCTCTTGGGATGGTTTGCGGAAAGATTCAATTATCATCCTGAAGAAAAGTGGTTAATTAAAGCTCCCGGCGTAGTCTTCGCAACAGCTCTGGCCATTCGCGCTCTCACAAATGAGGGAGACGGCGTGATGATCCAGCGGCCCGTTTATCACCCTTTCGCTCAGATTATCAAAGACAATAATCGACAGTTGGTAAATAATCCTCTCATCTATGAAAATGGCGCCTATCGCATTGATTTTGCTGATTTTGAGCGAAAAATTGTTGAAAATAAGGTTAAATTATTTATACTGTGCAGTCCTCATAATCCTGTAGGACGGGTATGGACGCGTAGTGAACTTGAGATAATGGGTGATATCTGCCTTAAATATCAATGTCTTATACTGTCTGATGAGATTCACTGCGATTTTGTTTTCGCTCCCCATAAGCATAGCGTTTTTTCGTTGATAAAGCCGGAGTTAGCGGATATTTCGGTTATAGCCACTGCGCCAAGCAAGACCTTTAATCTGCCGGGATTACAGATATCTAACATTTTCATCTCAAATCCTCACCTAAGGCGAAGATTTATAAAGGAATACGACAAATCCGGATATGGGCATCATCTTAACATAATGGGGCTTGTGGCTTGTGAGAACGCGTATCGCTACGGCCGGGAGTGGTTGGATCAATTACTTTCGTATCTCTCTGAAAATATGAGACTTATCTATGATTTTTGCGATAGAACTGGTATGAAATCAGTTCCTTTGGAGGGGACATATTTGGCGTGGTTAGATTTTTCACCCTTGGGATTATCCCACAAAGAGTTAGATGAATTGATAGTTAACAAAGCCGGATTATGGCTAAGTACCGGAACCGTTTTTGGTCCTCAGGAAGGCGTTGGATTTCAACGAATTAACATCGCCTGTCCGCGGTCTGTTCTGATAAAAGCTCTGCATCAACTTGAATGCGCGGTAAATAGCAGATAGTAATAACATAAAATGCAGGAGGATTTATGAATACTTACTAAAAACCATCATTTTTGGGGGCGGGGTTTATTGCGTAATAGCGTACCCACCTAAATATCAACGACATTAAAGCCAACACCCAAACTAAACCTTTATCTTTTGGGCTCATGAAAAAAACAACGTCCCCTATTTATAAGTAATCATTACCCCACCACATCGGAATAAATTCCTTTAATTTTTTTGTTTCCATTGTCTCTATGCTAACCAAAATTTCAATTTCGCCGCTGTCTTTATCAAGCTGCATGAGATATTCTCTGCATGCTCCGCAGGGCATTCCTACTTTTCCCTCAATACAAGCGACTAATTTAACAATTTTACTTTCGCCGTTTGTGATCATATTAGCGATTGCGTTTCGTTCTGCGCACATGCCTAATGAGCATCCTGTATCTATGCTTACACCTGTATATACATTTCCGTTTTCGGTTAATATTGCGGCTGATACTGCTCCCGCTTCAATAAACGGAGATATTCTTCTTGGGTTAATTTTGCTTTTTGCGATTTCGTATAACTCTTTGAATCCATAATTATGATTCACTCATTTCTCCTTTTCTGCCCCAAAACTGAGACATCCCAGAACCGAAAAAATCATTGGGACGTTCAATAAAACCAAATTTATTATAAAATTTTTCTAATCCTTTTGACGCAAGCAATCCTACATAGCTATTATATACACCATTTTTTTCAATATACTCCATCAGTAATTCAACGATTTTAGTTCCAATTCCTTTGGATTGATATGTTTTCGCGACCATAATATCTTGAATATAAAAGCACAGGCCATCATCACCGATTATTCTTCCAGATCCTATTATTTCATCGTTATGATAGACTGATACGCCGTATAATGTTTTTTTGAAACTTTTCTCTACGATATCTACCGGCATTTCTCCCCAGCCAACATTTTTACGCAGAGTATTATATTCTTTGGGATGGGGGAGTATGTTTACATATTTATAATTTCCCATAAATAATTTACCTTTCTTCCTGCCCACTCTTCGTGAAAGTTTTTTACAGAACGATATCTATCTTTTCTATCCTTACTGACGGCTTTTAAGGCTATTTTGTATAAATCCTCATTTAATTCCCAAAATTCATATTTACATGGGAAGAAGGCGTTTTCTGCATACATCTTTGCTAAGTCATTACCGTCGTAAACGCCAAAAAGGCCAAACAGCATCGCGCCCAGGGTGAACACATTTGTAACCGAATCGATCCTCGCGCCAAGGATATATTCTTCGGGGGCTTTAAGACGTATCGCTCCCCAGAAATCTTTACCCATATCATTGACAGCAGGGCTTTTCCTGAAAAAGTCAATATCACAAATAGTTACAAAATCCCGTTTAAAATCATACATAATACTGCCGTCGTAAAAATCGACGGCTACATGATTTTTTGATTCCGTGAATGCTAAAAAATCGAAGTACGTATTAAAAGCATTAAGCCGTTTTTCGCAGGACAGTCTTTTAAACCGCTTTATAGGCGGCACTATGCTTGGATTATTCATATATTTATCAAAATTCCAATGGTCAAATAAGCATTCGCCATCCGCCCATTTGAATACTGCAACATATAAATCGTCAACAGCGTAGTCGTCAATTAATTCTATAAGGTTTGGATGCTTTAACTCTCTATAGGTCGGCATAGCGCTCTTTAAAAGGTCAACCGTTTTTTCTTGACTGATGCAAGAATTTAAAGTCTTTGCTCCCGCTATTTTTACAAAGTGTTTTTCCTCTCCATTGTCCACGCCAAAACTGATATTACCCGAATCGTTTTCATCAAAAACACAAAATACTTTTCCGTATTTATTTAGAAATGAAAAGTCACGTAACTCGTTTATTTTAAATTCGATATTGTCGATTTTTTGAATGATCACTTTAGCCTCAAATTTAGTGAGCGATATGCTTGCGGGGCAGGGAACCCCTATAGCTTAACTGCGCGTGATATTTCTCCTTACTACGTAAAATACATCATATATAATTTGAGTCTTTAAAAAAAGTATCTTTATTGGCGATTAGCCCAATACCGATATTTCTTCCATCAATGTCCTCAAATACAAATTCAAGGTTTCCGTAATCGGTCATAGATGGTTCTTTTATTATTTTTACTCCGTTTTGTTTATATTCAATGAACAACTCATTAATTCCATCAAATGTATCTGTGTCTATATACGCGTCATAGCCGTTTCCGTATTTTTTGATATTTGATTCAACTTCACCTTTTCTTTTTTGAACAATTATTATTTCAATAGAATCTCTGTAAATGGCGGCGAAATTATCAATTTTATCAAAATGTTTCGCGTATTTAAATCCCAGCTTGTTAACATAAAAATCAGTTGTTTTCATGACGTCGTCAGTTAAAAATACGGGGCAGATATTTACTAGTTTTACAGCCATTTTTACTCCTAAATTATTTCATATTGATACACAGGTATATTTCTATCTTTTATACTTGATTTTGATTCCCTTATAAATTTACATCCCATTTTTTCATAAAAACCCACAGCAAATGGATCAACAAATATATTAAAAAATATTCCGTTTCTGATTTTTATTTCGTTGACTAAATCTATAAACATTGTCTTACCCAATCCACTTCCAATATACTTTTGCTCTAAAAACATGTGATCTAACCAGTAGCCTTTTTCAATTAATATTTCACCTGTCTGTTTTTCACTTTCATTATAACGGAATGAATAAAATCCTTTTATTACATTGTTATCAGCGTTATCCACGATAATTTTTACGATATAACTCTTTAAATAGTTTTCGGTTATTGTTAATTCATCTTTCCATATTTCATAATATTCATCGGGATAATTCCAATATTTTTTGGCTGAAAACGCGATTTCTGTTAATTTGTTCAGATAACTTGCGTTTGCGAATTTAATTGTTTTCATATCTCAAAATCATCAGTTTTCAAATTAGAATACCACCGCCCGCGTTCTGCGGTAAATTTTAACACGCAGTAATCAGGATCAGTTACGCCTTGTGGATAATACATGGTATCGCCATCCTCCCAAATCATCTCTTTGCTTTTGGCGTCCTCTAACACTTCCATAGTACCGAGCAGCATAACGCCTCTAAAAAAGCGTTGATCGCAAAAATAGATGGACGCTTTGTTATTTTCGCGGTATTGCGCCACACGCTGCGAAGAGGTGTTTGTTGAGAACCAAAATTCCCGTAAACCGTTTCGTTTGCGCGGAGCAAGCATCGCTTTCATATTTGGATAGCCGTTTTCGTCAATAGAAGCGATGTAAGCTATCTTTTGTTTGCTGATTAAATTTTCAATAGTTTCAGATTTCATATATCTCTCTTTCGTGAATTGATTTAATATGTATCTGTAAATGCGTATAAGTATTTTTTTCATCTAAATTCCTTATCTGATAACCGCATACATCTTCATATTTTTTTCTTATATCCTCTATTGGCTGTAGGATGAAATCCTACCGACTCATAAAACCCGCAGGCGTCTTTTCGATCTGTTTCTGTTACAAGAATAATCTGCGTGCAACCTCTCTCTTTTGCGCGTTTTTCTAATTCAGAGAACAAGGCTTTACCAATCCCTTTTTTCCTTTGAGTACTATCAATGACCATATTTTCAATAACTAAAAAAGGTCTGCAATCACCGTATAATTCTTCACATACAATTCCCATTACCGAGCCGATAAGCTTCTCATTTTCAATTGCGCAAAGAAAAATATAGGCCTCATTATTATGCAACAGAGTAAGTTTGCTTTTCATTTTTTGTATATCTGAATTTTCATTCCAAAATTGATAATAAAGTTCAGATAAAGATTCTATATCATCAATTTGTAAATCTCTTATTATCATAAATGTCCTTACAGTAAATAAATTACAAACTTGCAACAGGAATTGCCGCCAAGAATTGATTGCTGTAATTCAATCTTAACCTTGCCTTGTCCCAAAACAGAACCCCAGTTATAAAGTAAACTCTGCCTGGAACATTCACATAGTAAAGGATTGTTTATATATCCGTTCTTAACCAAATCGCATGCGCAGAAGTTGTAGGTAAGTTCAATAATCTTATTTTCTTTTACAACACGAAAGCCGATTTCGGGAAATCTGTTTTTTAGCCGGCATAAAAAATCATCAATACAGTGAGACGCTTTGTATTCATCAATATAAATCTGTTTAGTATATGAATCTGAACAGGATTTTCCGCATTCCTTCAAAATGTTCTCTCTATTTTCACTATCAAGATTTTGCAGAGAACGCTCAAGACCTGTGAACCAGTATTTAAGAAAATTGTCCATCTATTCTCTCTTCCTATTGTAACTTAAACCAATCCGCTCCATATAATATTAAGGGTGTTCCACAACGCTTCCCCGTGCCATTCGTTCACATTGACCCAGGGTACAATCCAAGCCGCGGCAAGTTCTTCGGCAGGATCAACATACATCGCGCACGCTCCCGAGCCTTCGTGGTTGAATGTGCCGTTTGAGAATGTGAACGCGGGGCCGCTCCTCAAGTCGAACCCTATGCCGTAACCTCTTGAAGGTGTTTTTGCGCCCCAGCAGTAATCCGGGATGTTGTGGATTGCCGGGGCAGTCATTTTCTCTACCGCTTTTTTGCCTAATATACGCACCCCGTTCAATGTCCCTTTATTCAGCATACAATTGCCGAAAATTGTCATATCATAAGCGGTAGAATTAAGCCCGCCGGCTGTTTGGGGAATTTTAGACCACGGTTCTTCACCTGTTGCATCATTCTCATCTTCCGATAAACCAAGAAGCCGCTTTGTCATACGCGCCCCATTTTGGATAATCCAGCGATCTTTTTTATTCGGTTCAAATTTGAAAGTGGTATCAACCATACCAAGCGGTTTACAGATATTATCTTCTATGTAAGTTTCGGCTTTTATTCCGGTTGCCTTTTCTATAACTGCGCCAAGAATGGTATATCCGTAGCTGCAATAACACCACTCTTTGCCCGGCTCACTTCTTACCCCGTTTTTAAGGGAAGCTGTAATCCAGTCGAATTCACCGTCTTCGGCTTTATGATTTTTATATCCCCGTTCAATCAACTCCCACGGTGAAACAGTTTTGTCATCAGGAAAACAGCCCGTGTCCGGGTGCATACCTGAGGTGTGGGTGAGCAGCCCGAAGAGAGTTACCTGATTATAAGGCGGTACTTTAAACTGAGGCAGTATCTCGCATACGCCCTGATCTAACCTGATAAACCCATCCTCAACAAGTTTCATAATCGCGGCAGCTACAAATGGCTTTGTCATAGAAGCGATATAATGAATCGCGTTGTAACCCACAGTTCTGTTATCATCTTCGCTAAAAGACTGTTTGCCTATTCCGTTATGCGCAATTACTTTTCCTTTAAGCGTTATGCAGTAGGAGGCGCACTGTATCTTTTTCTCTTTAATAATTCTATGAAAATGCTTGTTAAGAATATGAAGTCTGTCAGCGTCATATCCAATCTCAACAGGAGTGCAATCGGTTTTTCCCTGTGAAAACATCATGTTTTTATCTCTTTCCGCGTTTTTTGCGTTTATTTTGCCATCATCAATTTCACCCGAATTGCGATCAAATTCTTTACATCATGCAATATATCTTCACTTGTTACATCAAACGCCAGCATTTTACCAAAGTGACCGACAACAGCCTGCTCAAAAAGATTCTTTGTATAATCTGAATAATTATCGGTGCATAGTGACGTCAGCAATTCTGCCGCATTCATTTCACGCAGCCCTATTGGCATTAACAGGAGAAAATATCCCTGCTTGGGGTAAATCGTACACAGTGATTTACCGCTTTTTTTATATTTTACATTCCAACCCTTCCACATTCCTTTGTCCATAGAACAATTACTGTAAAATAATTTTGGCTGAACTTTGTATGTTTGCTGTAAATGATTATCCAAATCATTCAATAAAGGAGTATCAACAAACTCTTTTATTTGACTGTCTGACGGTTTATGTTCAT
>Ga0123353_10004235_pt1 | contig 18419 bp, 15 predicted proteins | sample TergutLab28metaG_3_FD_92763 | JGI IMG/M metagenome (GOLD analysis project Ga0123353, IMG submission 92763) | Labiotermes labralis P3 segment gut microbial communities from Petit-Saut dam, French Guiana - Lab288 P3 | ecosystem: Host-associated > Arthropoda: Insects > Digestive system > Gut ... | reverse complement strand
TAAAAAACAGGCGCGACGCCGCGGTCCGCTGGATGCAGCTGACCGAAAACGACAATGTAGGCCCGCGCTATTGGGAGAGCCTGACGCGGAGCGTCTCGCACGACAACCCGGAGCTCGCGGAAAAACTTCGGGGGCTCGGCTTCCCGGAAACGCTCGCGGGCTTCAAGCGGTTCGCGGACATAATAAAAATTTCCGAGCACCACGCGAAAAAAACTTTTTTGGTGCTTGACGACTTCCATTTGATCCGTTCGAAGCAGGCGCTCACCTTTGCCGAACGCTGCGCCTATCTTCAAATACCGGGTGCGTGCGTGATAATAATTTCACGCAGCGAGCCGGACATCAACGCGGTGAGTTTATTCTCAAGCGGCAAGGCGGGCATCGTCACCGAGGACGAGCTGCGCTTTACGCAAGACGAAATTGAAGAGTTTATGTCGCAAAGCGAAATTAGCCTCCATGCGGAAGACATAAGCCGCGCGGCGGCCGCGACGGAAGGCTGGGCGCTCGCGGTCAAGCTCCTCTCGCTCGTATTGAAGCGTAACCCCGCCAATTTGGATTACGCGCTGGACGCCACGCGGCAAAACACGTTCAAATTATTCGAAACCGAAGCGTTCAACGATTTTTCAAACGAAGCGCAAAAAGACATGGTCAGGCTTTCGCTTATAAACGGCCTGCCCGTGACGGCTCCGGGCGCGGCGGCGGTAGCGGGCTTCCCCCAAAATTTGCCGCAGCTTTCGGCGTTTATGTGGTACGACAGTTTTCACGGCGAGTACAGGATCCATCCGCTGTATTTAGAATTTTTGCACAGCAAGCAAAAAATACTGAGCGCGGAAGAGCAGCTCGAAACGTACGGCCGCGCCGCGGACTGGTGCGCGGCAAACAACTACCGCACAGACGCGCTTAATTATTATTTAAAAGCGCGGCGGCACGACAAAGCGCTTGGAGCGCTGCTCTCATTCCCGTTTAAACTGCCTCGCGACACATGCGAGTTCGTGCTGCAGATACTTGACAGCCAAGAAAGCGGCTTAGAAGAAAGCGCGGAGGAAGTGACCATAAAGGACATTTTCGTCCCGCTCGTTTACTCCGGCATGGAAATGTTTGACAAAGCCGCGGCCCGGCCCAAGTCCGTTATAAAAAACAACAGGCGCCTCCGCGAACCTTCCGCGTTTTACAGGCTGTACACCGCGCATATCAACCTCGCCTACATCGGCATCTATACATGCACGCAAACGCACGACTACAGCTTTAGGCACCATGTAAAAAAAGCGGCGGGCTATTTAAAAAAATACCGAAGGCCGCCGGTGACGATCGAAGGGCAGTTCGCCGTGGTGGATGTAAGGTCATTCGCGTGTCTCGTCGGCGAAAACGCGAGTCTCGACGAATTCGAGAGGTTTCTTTCGGCGGCCCGCGAAGCCTGCGCGCTCGTATCGCGCATGTATCACGGGATGTACAGCGGCTACGATCTGCTTGCGGCCTGCGAGTTCGCATTTTTTAAAAACGAGCTTGAGCCGGCGCGCGCCTTCGGTCACGCCGCGATATTAAAAACCCGCGAAAAAAAGCAGTACAGCATAGAAATAATGGCGCAGTATTATTTGCTGCGCATTGCCGTCCACGAAGGCGACTATCCCCTCACCAAAGAAATTTTACGGCAGATTAACTCGCATCTGGACAACAAGGATTTTTGGAACTGCCGTTCGCTATGCGACCTGTTCATCGGTTCCTTTTATATGCATATCGGGCTTACCGACATGGTGCCGTCCTGGATCTCGTTCGAAAACACGGACGAAACGTCGGACGTCCACATTCCGGTCAGGGAACTTATCGTCGGCGTCAGAAGCCTGCTTGCCGCAAAAAAATACAGCCACGCCCTGGCCGTCCTGTGCAGCGCAACCCCGCGGAAAACCCACGAGCGTTTTTATTTCGGCGAGTTGATCATCACATTGCTTTTTGCGGTGGCAAAATTAAAAACGGGCGACGAAAAAGGCGCCGCGGAAGATTTTGCCAAAGCTTACTCCTCGTCGTTTTCCGGCCTGCTTGAAATGCCGTTTATCGAACTCGGCAAAGCCTTCGGCCCGCTCGCCGACATCTTGGAAAAAACGGACAAAAACGCGGCGATCCCCTCCGAATGGCTTTCGTCGGTAAGAAAAAAAGCGTCGATATACGCAAAAAAAACAACCGTGATTATGAACTCATACAAAAACGAAAAAAATCTCGCCGAAACCGCGCAGCTTACCGTTAGGGAGCGAGAGGTGCTAACAGATCTCTTCCACGGCTTAACGAGAGAAGAAATAGCAATTAACCGCTATCTGTCGATCAACACGGTAAAAAAAATCCTCCAGTCGGTTTATTACAAGCTCGACGTTAAAAACGGAATCGAAGCCGTGCGTCTCGCCGCAGAAAAAAAACTCTTCCTGTAAAAAAAAACGCAAATAATTTTTCCCCCACATCTGTGTTACAGATTTGGGGGTTTTTTTGCGTAAAAATTTACCCTATAGGGTGTAGCGGCGATTTTCGTCGCGGCTAAAATACATACACAACCTTTTTTCAACGAAATTGTACAACCGCGATCTTATCTAACGTTTTTGAAGATTAAAAACAACAACGGTTATTTCGCGGGACGCGTTGAAAAAAGAAAACGAAAGTTTTTATACATGCGGAATGTGTTTTTAATGAAGCGTTTTTCTCCTTCGGCGAAAAACAATAAGAAAATGAAGCGTTTTTCTCCTTCGGCGAAAAACAATAAGAAAATGAAGCGTTTTTCTCCTTCGGCGAAAAACAATAAAAAAATGAAGCGTTTTTCTCCTTCGGCGAAAAACAATAAAAAAATGAAGCGTTTTTCTCCTTCGGCGAAAAACACAAGGAAAGAAAGGATGACGCCACGATGAAAAAAGAAATCAAGCAAAAGCAAATTGTCGTCAGGTTTGACACCACATCATATGAATTGATCAGTCAGTGCGCGAAGATGGAACACAGAGGCTTAGGAGAGTTCGTAAGGCATGCGGTGTTAGTCTACCTCGAAAATTTGGACCACCCCGAAAAAGGACGGTGCAAGAAATGAAAGCAAAGGCTGTTTTGAAAATTAAGAAGCGGCGCAACCTGCCGTCGAAATTATGCGGCGGGCAAATGTTTATAAACAGGAGGGCCTTATGTTCATGGAAAAAACGGATGATCAAGTAAGCGCGGCAAATATGCCGGAAGAATTTACGCGCCGGGACAACGGCACCGGGTTGTCCCAAACGCTTACGGCGCATGGCGACACGCAGCTTGCATTAAACAGTTCCGCATCCGAAACGATACAGTCGATTATAGACAAGGCTCACGCCGAAGCCTACCGTATCGAATCAAACGCGGAAAAGTACCGCGAAAACACAAACGCAAAAATAATGCAGCTGATCAGCGCACTGCAGGATATGTATGTTTAAAAAAAAAAGCCCCCCGAAAGGGGGTCTTTTTTTTTGCCCACGACAGGACTCGAACCTGCACGGTCTCCCACCGGAACCTAAATCCGGCGCGTCTGCCAGTTCCGCCACGAGGGCGATAAAAAATTAAAATGCCGTTCATTTTACTAAGGCGGCAAAATATTTACAAGCCGTTTCGGGTTATCATTCGTTGCCATTACGACGCTAATTTGTTATAATATTGTAACAATTGAACGCCTTGCAAATACAACAAATCTCACAAAGTTATGCACATGATGTGGATAACCCTGTGGATAAACCGTGAATACAAAGGAACAATTTTGATCGCCGGAAAGGAACGCGCGCGTGGACTACGAAGAATTAGTGCAAAATTATTGGCCGAAAGCCCTCGAATTAATGGAAAATTCTTTTATGGACGCCATATTCGAATCTAACATAAAACCCCTCGTCCCTTTATCCGCAGAAAACAATACGGTCACGTTAAAATCGCCGCTCGACGTTTTTAAACACTCCATCAATAAACGTTATTTGCAGGACATATCCCGATTTTTATCAAAAACCGCGGGCATTGATGTAGAAGTGATTATCGTTTCCCCGGAAGATTTCGGCGAAGCCGTGGTCAAATCGAATCCCGGCCATTACAGCAAAACCAACTTGAAAAGCAAATACGTGTTCGAAACATTTGTCAAAGGCAAAAACAACGAGATGGCATGCGCCGCAGCCAAGGCCGTGGCGGAAGCCCCCGGCGGATCCACCTACAACCCCTTGTTTTTATACGGCGGCGTCGGCTTGGGCAAAACCCACCTCATGCAGGCGATCGGCAACTACGTTATAGAACAGCATCCCGGTCTTAAAGTGCTGTACGTTTCAACGGAAACATTTACAAACGAATTTATTCAAGCCATAAGAGAAGAATCCGTCCACCGGTTTAAAAACACCTACCGAGAGGTCGACCTGCTGCTGCTTGACGACATCCAGTTCCTCGAAGGCAAAGACGCGACTCAGGGCGAAATGTTCCACACATTTAACGCCCTTTACAACGAGGGCAAGCAGATCGTCATGACATGCGACCTTCCGCCAAACGAACTCACCAACCTCGAAAAACGTCTCACCTCACGTTTCGGCGCCGGTCTTACCGTTGACATCACCCTTCCCGATTACGAAACGCGCGCGGCCATATTGGACAAAAAGCTCGGTATGGAACGTCTCACCGTGCCCTCAGAAGTTAAGGACTATATTTCAAAAAATATCGTTTCAAACATTAGGGATTTAGAAGGCGCACTCAACAAAGTAACCGCCTTCGCAAAGCTGACCGGCACGCCCATTACTCTTGAGCTGACCGAAAACGCGTTAAAGGATATGCTCTCCGGCATGCAGAAGCCGCCCGTCACAATCCCCTTCATACAAGAAACGGTCGCTTCTCACTTTAAGCTGACGCTCGCGGAATTAAACGGCCGCAAGCGCACCCAAAACATAGTCATGCCAAGGCAGATTGCTATGTACCTCTCGCGCAAGATGCTCGACGTCTCTCTCCCCGAAGTGGGCGAATTTTTCGGAGGGCGCGACCATACAACGGTCATACACAGCTGCGACAAAATAGCGGGCGAGGTCGAAATAGACGAGAGTGTTAGGGCGATTGTATACGAGCTCGAGCAAAAGATCCGAGGTTAAAATAAATGTTTTCGGTTTACCGCACGCAACAGATTCCTTGCTTCAAAAAATTAAATTCACCATCAAATTTTAAATTGTTAATTGTGTTTAAAAAGCGGGCTCAAATAAATTTTTTTCCACAGCATTGTCAGAAAACTTTTTGCCGCAACCGCAAACAAAAAACAACTTTTTAACATTTCCACAGCCCTTACCGTTATTACTGCTGATTCAAACTAAATAATTCATTTCAAAATCCGCAACAAAACGAACCGAAAAAAAATCCAAACATAAGGAGATTTTTATGCGCTGTATCTGTGAAAAAGAAAAGCTGATAAACGCGCTCACGCTTGTCGGAAAAACGGTTTCAACCCGCACCACGCTGCCCATTTTAGAATGTGTGCTCATCAACGCGGAAAACGGTCAGGTAAAACTCACCGCCAACGATTTGGAAATGTGCGTCGAAACCGCGCCCTTTGAAGCAGAAGTGCCGGAAGACGGATCCCTTGCCGTGGAGGCGAAAATCTTTAACGATATAGTACGCAAAATGCCGGGCGACGTCGTCGAAATAAAAACGGACAAAAATAATTTCGTAACGTTTGAAAGCGGAAGAGCCAGGCTTAACAAAATACCCGGAATTAACGGCGAGGAGTTTCCTTCGCTGCCGGATTTCGAAAAAAACGCGGGCTGTACGCTCAAGGCAAAGGTTCTGCGCGAAATGATAAAGCAGACGATTTTTTCGGTGGCAAACGATGAAACAAAACCGATTTTAACAGGCGAACTCCTTGAACAAAAAGACGGGATGCTCCATGTGGTCGCCATCGACGGCCACCGTATTTCGTACAGGCGGCAAGAATTGGAAGGCGAAGATATGAAAATCGTCGTGCCGGCAAAATCGTTGAACGAATTGTGCAGGATACTTCCAGCCGGAGACGAGGATGTGACGTTTTATTTTACAGATAAAAGGATCCTTTTTGAGCTTCCGGGGTTTACGTTCGTATCGAGGCTGCTCGAAGGAGATTTTTTAAGGTACGAGCAGATTTTCAGCGAAGACTTTTCTACAATCGTAACGGTAAGCCGCATGGATCTTTTGATGAGCATAGACCGCGCGTGCCTTATAGCCCGCGAGGTAAAAAAAGAACCAGTTAAATTTTCCATAGGAGATTTTATCGAAATAACTTCGCGTTCCGCTTCCGGCGAAACATACGACGAACTTTTGGCGGACATAGACGGCAAACCGCTTGAAATTTCATTTAACCCGAAGTATTTGACTGAAGCGCTCAGGGCGGTGGACGACGAAAAGGTGACGTTGAAATTTACCACCAAATTTAACCCATGCATCATAAAGGGATATGAAAACGACGCATACAAATACTTGATCCTGCCGCTGCGGACAATGGATTAATGCGCGCCGAACGGCTCAAATTATTAGATTTCCGAAATTTTTCGGAGCTTGACGCAAACCTCGCGGACGGTATCAACATCATCTGCGGAGACAACGCGCAAGGAAAAACTAATTTTTTAGAAGCCGTTTATTTTTGTGCCACGGGACGTTCGCACCGCGCCTCGCGCGACGCGGAGCTCGTCCGGTTCGGATGCCAGGAAGCGCATCTTCGCATTACCGTAAACGGCGGGCAAAACATAGACGCCCACATAAACAGGACGCTCGGTAAAAAATATTTTGCTGTGGACCATTCGCCGATAAAAAAACTTAACGAACTGTTCGGTACTCTTTTGGTGGTCTTCTTTTCTCCGGAAGATTTAAAATTAATTAAGTCCGGGCCGTCCGAACGGCGCACGTTTATGGACATGGAGATGTGCCAGCTTTCCGCCGCATACTGCCATGAGCTTCAGCAGTATCATCATGCGTTAAAACAGCGCAACATTTTACTCAAGGCCATACCTAAGGACAGGACGCTCACAGAAACGATTTTTATCTGGGACGAGCACCTTTGCGCGCTCGGGCGGCAAATAATGAAATACAGGGCGGAATTTGCGTGCGAAATTGACGCGGCGGCGAGGGTGCTGCATGCGCGCATGACCGGCGGCGCGGAAACGCTCGCGGTAAAATACCTGCCTAACGTGCAGGATGCGGCGCACTACGCCGACAAATTGCGGCGCTCGCTTGAGCGCGACATACAGTCGGGCAGCACTGCCGTGGGTGTGCACAAGGACGACCTGCTGTTTACGGTAAACGGAAACGAGGCGAGAATTTACGGTTCGCAGGGCCAGCAGCGCACTGCGGCTCTCGCGGCGAAACTCGCCGAAGCGGAATTGATAAGGCTGCACAAAAAAGCGTCGCCCGTAATTTTACTTGACGACGTTTTGTCCGAGCTCGACCTACGCCGGCAGTCGTTTTTGCTCGAACACTTGGCCGGCAGCCAAACGGTTGTCACATGCACCGGGATCGAAGACATCTCAAAAATATTTAACGGACAGGCGTCCGTTTCCGAAATGAATTTTTCGAGGATAAACGTAATGGAAATGAAGGCGGGCAAAATTTTTGCCGCTTAAACATGAACGGTGCAAATAAATCGAATCAGAAAGGCGCGGAGATATTTTGCGCGGCCGCAAAAGCGTACATGAGGCTTTTGATTTGCCGCGCACTACGCGGATGGTAGGCGCATGTCCGGTTACACAGCCGACGACATTCAGGTATTAGAGGGTTTGGAGGCCGTTCGCAAACGGCCCGGTATGTATATAGACAGCACTTCGGCCGACGGGCTTCACCATTTGGTTTACGAAATAGTGGACAACGCGGTCGACGAGGCGCTTATGAACGCGTGCGACGAAATTTCCGTCGTGCTGCACCCGGACAACAGCGTTTCGGTTACGGACAACGGGCGCGGGTTCCCGGTGGGCATTCAGGCGCAGCGCGGCATCCCGGCGGTCGAGGTCATCTTTACGGTCCTTCACGCGGGCGGAAAATTCGGGGCGGGCGGCTATAAGGTTTCGGGCGGGCTGCACGGCGTTGGCGCGACGGTGGTAAACGCCCTGTCAGAATGGCTGAACGTGCAAACCGCGGACGGCAGCAAAGAATACCGCATCGCCTTTTCGCGCGGCGAAACCACTCTGCCTCTCGAAGAGACGCGGGGCACGGGTTTAAAAGGGAGCCGCGTTCATTTCAAGCCCGACCCGGAAATTTTCGAAGAGTTGATTTTTAATTTCGACACGCTAAAGATCCGTTTGCAGGAGATGGCGTTTTTAACCAAGGGACTAAAAATTTCAATTACGGATTTGCGCGAGGAGCCGGCAAAGGAGCGCGTCTACCGCTACGAAGGCGGCATCAGCGAATTTGTCGGGCATATAAACAAAAATAAAAATCCGATTTTTAACGAGATATTTTACTGCGAGGCAAAGAGGGAGAACGTCCACGTCGAAATTTCGCTGCAGTACAACGACGGGTTTCTGGAAAGCACATACACGTTCGTAAACAACATAAACACGAAAGACGGCGGCACGCATCTGATGGGTTTCCGCCTCGGACTGACAAAAACGATAAACGAATATGCGCGGAAGTTTAACCTGTTAAAAGAAAGCGACCAAAACCTTTCGGGCGACGACGTCCGCGAGGGTCTCACCGCGGTAATAAGCATCAAGCTTGAAGAGCCGCAGTTCAGGGGGCAAACCAAAACGAAGCTTGGCAACAGCGAGGCGCGAATCGCAGTCGAAAGCGTACTGAGCGAATACCTGGAATATTTCTTGGAAGAAAATCCGGCGATAGGCAAGGCGATCGTTGAAAAATGCCAGCTTGCCGCGCACGCGCGCGAAGCGGCAAAAAAAGCGCGCGAGCTGGTAAGGCGCAAGTCAGTTTTAGAAAACGGGCGGCTGCCCGGCAAGCTTGCGGACTGTTCCGAAAAGGATCCGTCTAAATGCGAGCTGTACCTGGTCGAGGGCGACTCGGCCGGCGGCTCTGCAAAAAGTGCGCGCACTCCAAAAACGCAGGCGATTCTGCCCCTGCGCGGCAAAATAATGAACGTCGAAAAGGCGCGGCTCGACAAAATTTTAGTCAACGAAGAGATAAGGTCGATGATAACCGCTTTCGGGACGGGCATTCACGACGATTTTGACGTGAACCGCCTGCGCTACCACAAGATCGTCCTCATGACAGACGCGGACGTGGACGGCTCGCACATACGCACGCTGCTGCTCACTTTCCTCTACCGGTTCATGACAGACCTCATCGCGGGGGGTTTCGTGTACATCGCGCAGCCGCCGCTGTACAAGGTCGAAAAGGGAAAAAAAGAATATTACGCCTACAGCGACCGCGAGCTTGAAAAAATTTTGAGCGAAATAGGCCGCGACGGCATCAAGCCCATCCAGCGCTACAAGGGTCTCGGTGAAATGGACGCGGGCCAGCTTTGGGAAACCACGATGGATCCGGAGCGCCGCGTGCTGCTCAAGGTTGGTCTCGACGACGCCATCGCGGCGGACATCATTTTTACGCAGCTGATGGGCGACAAGGTCGAGCCCCGCAAAGAATGGATAAACGAAAACGCGAAAAAAGCCAAAAATATTGATGTGTAGCGACGCAAACCGCCGAAAAGGAGAACCCAATGTCCGCCGAAAATATTTTCAGGGAAAAAATAATTAACATAGACGTAACGGAAGAAATGCAGAAGAGCTACATCGAATACGCCATGAGCATCATAGTCGCGCGCGCCCTGCCGGATGTGCGCGACGGATTGAAGCCCGTTCATAGGCGTATTTTATTTGCCATGAGCGAGCTCAACCTCGAACCGAACAAGGCGTATAAAAAATCTGCGCGCATAGTGGGCGACACTATGGGCAAGTTCCATCCGCACGGCGAACTCGCAATTTACGACGCGCTCGTGCGCATGGCGCAGGAGTTTACCATGCGCTACTGCTTAGTAGACGGCCACGGCAATTTCGGTTCGATGGACGGCGACGGCGCGGCGGCGCAGCGTTACACAGAGGCGCGGCTCGAACGCCTTGCGGCGGAAATGCTTTCCGACATCGAAAAAGACACGGTCGATTTTATAGACAACTACGACGGCGAGTTCAAGGAGCCGACCGTGCTGCCGTCGCGTTTCCCAAACCTGCTGGTCAACGGCTCGTCCGGCATCGCTGTTGGCATGTCCACCGAAATCCCGCCGCATAACCTCACGGATGTAATCAACGCGGTCATAAAAATAATCGACGACGCGGCGGAGGGCATCGAAACCGACATCGCGGATCTCATAGAAATAATAAAAGCGCCGGACTTCCCCACCGGCGGAGCGATTTTGGGATTGTCCGGCGCGAGGCAGGCGTACCGCACGGGGCGCGGCAAGGTCGTGATACGCGCTGCGGCGGACATCGTGCCGATGCCGGGGGCGGGCAGCCGCGAGATGATCGTGGTGCGCGAGGTCCCGTACCGCGTCAACAAGGCGCGCATGATCAAGCACATGGGCGAGCTTGTCAACGATAAAAAAATCGAGGGCATAACGGACATCCGCGACGAAAGCAACCGCGAGGGCGTGCGCGTCGTAATCGAGCTTCGCGCCGGCGTAAACTCCGGCGTGATATTAAACCAGCTGTATAAATTTTCTTCGCTGCAGGAGACTTTCAACATTATCATGCTGGCGCTTTCAAACGGCGAGCCAAAAATATTGAATCTGAGCGAAATGCTTAACGCATACATCAGCCACCAAAAGGAAGTCATCACCCGCCGCGTCCGTTTCGATTTGAACAAGGCGGAGACGCGCGCGCACATACTCGAAGGCTACATAAAAGCCCTCGACCACATCGACGAAGTGATAGCGATAATCCGCGCATCGTCGGACGCCGCGGAAGCGCGCGAAAAACTTTCGGAGCGTTTCGGTTTTACCGAGGCGCAAGCTTCGGCGATAGTCGACATGCGCCTCCGCGCGCTCACAGGGCTCGAAAAAGAAAAGCTCCTTGAAGAATACCGCGAGATTATGCTTTTGATCGACGAGCTTAAGGCGATATTAAACGACGAAAAATTGTTGTACAGAGTGTTGAAAGAAGAGCTGCTAATAATTCAAACGAAGTTCGGCGACGAACGCCGCACGGCCATCATCCACGACGAGACGGAAATTTTGGACGAGGATCTCATCGAGCCGGAAGAAAATGTCATAACCCTGTCAAACATGAACTACATCAAGCGCATCCCGCTTGACACTTATAAAAGCCAAAACCGCGGCGGCAAGGGCATCATGGGTATGCAGACGCGCGAAGAGGACTGGGTGCGCGACCTGTTCGTGGCAAACACCCTTGACGACCTGTTGTTTTTCACGAGCCGCGGGCGCGTGTTCCGCATGAAGGCGTACCGCATACCCGAAGCGGGACGCACGGCGCGCGGGCTCGCCATCGTAAACCTGCTTAACTTGGACGGCGCGGGCGAAACGCTTTCCGCGGTCATCCCGGTGGCGACGGGATCGACCGGGCCGGGTCAAGAAGGCGCGGAAGATTTTTTGACAATGATCACGCGGCGCGGCGTCATAAAAAAAACCGCGATAAGCCAGTTTGCGAATATAAAAAAAGGCGGGCTTATCGCCCTTAACATCCGCGACGACGACGACCTCATTGCTGTGCTGCGCACGAACGGCTCACGCGACCTGCTGTTGACCAGCAAGCGCGGCATGGGCATACGCTTTCCGGAAAGCGGCGTGCGGCCGATGGGCCGTTCCGCGACGGGCGTAAAGGCGATGAACCTGCGCGGCGGCGACGAGATCGTGGGCGCGGACGCCGTTGACGGCGACAGCATGATGCTTATGGTGTCGGCAAACGGTTTCGGCAAATGCACGTTCGCCTCCGCGTTCAGGGGACAGCGTCGCGGCGGCACGGGCATGGCGGTTTATAAAAGCACTGCCAAGACCGGACCGCTCGTGGGCAATTTTGCTGTCACGGAAAAAGACGAGCTCATGATAATAAATTCGGAGGGCACCATCATCCGCATCCGCGTGGCGGACATCTCCGTGCAGGGACGTGTCGCTAGCGGAGTGAAGCTCATTCAAATGGACGGGGGCGTCACCGTGGCGGGCATGGCGCGCATAAAAGAATAGGCCGCGCATGAACATCCAGATATTCGGCAAAGCCAAGTGCTTCGACACAAAAAAAGCCGAGCGTTTCTTTAAAGAGCGCGGAATAAAATACCAGTACATCGACCTACTCAAGTACGGCATCAGCAAGGGCGAATTTGCGAGCGTAAAAAGCGCGTGCAAGGGCACGAAAAATTTGCTCGACGAAAAGCACGGGGCGTATAAAAATATTTTGGCTTGGGGCGAAGCAAATGCGGAGGAGTACATGCTCGCAAACCCGGAAGTATTAAAAACGCCCATCGTAAGAAACGGAAGGCTCGCGACCGTCGGTAACAGTCCGGAGGTATGGTCGCAGTGGCTTGCGAACAAATAAATCACGCAAAAAAAATTTCAAAGAGACAAAGAGACAAAGAGATAAAAAAAACGCAAGGGTTGACAGCGTCGCATTAAATATTGACAGCGGATAAGAGACCGCTTTACAAATTTTATTTGTTTTGATACAATGCTGTCTGTTTTTGCCGCGCGGAGAGGCTCAAAGGCGAAGGACGAAACCCGGACGGAGTTTTGTGCCGAGCCTGCCGTATCCGGCGGGGCTCCTTAATAATTTGGAGGAGGTGTACATGTTGTACGCAATCATCGAAACCGGAGGCAAGCAATACAAGGTGCGGGCCGGCGACATTATAACCGTCGAAAAGATTAACGCGGAGGCGGGCGTCGCTTACACATTCGAAAAGGTTTTGGCAATCGGCGGGGCGGAAGGCGAATCAAATATTTTCGGCGCGCCGTACGTCGAGGGCGCGAGCGTAACCGCGTCGGTCATAGGCGACGGAAAGGCGAAAAAAGTAATCGTCTACAAGTTCAAATCCAAAAAAGGGTTTCATAAAAAGAAAGGGCATCGCCAGCCGTTCACGAAACTCAAGGTGGAAGAAATTTTGCAGGCGTGATAAAAATCACGCTGCGTCGCAACGCCGACGGTTTCATGTGGGCGTTCGAAGCGGAAAACCACGGCGGCCACGAAGCCTGCGCCGCCGTATCGATGCTTTTGATCAACACGGTTAACAGCATCAAGGCGTTTACGGACGCGGAGTTTGACTGCGACTATAATAAAAAAGGCGGCAGCTTAAAATTTTATATGCCGCTGCATAAAAAAAACGGTTGCCACCGCGACGCGAACCTGCTGCTTGAGGCGATGGCGCTCGGGATAAACGACACGCAAAAGCTGTATCCGAAAGACGTAAAGGTAACAAACGTTCAATAATTACAACCGCAAAATTTTTAACGAAAGGCGCGGCCGTTATATATCGCAGTGCGATGACGGCGCGGACGGTAAAAAAAAATGATCAAATTAAATTTACAATTCTTCGCGCATAAAAAAGGCGTGGGCTCGACCAAAAACGGACGCGACTCCGCGGCTCAAAGGCTCGGGAGCAAACGCGCGGACGGCCAGTTCGTGCTTGCCGGCAACATACTCTACACTCAGCGCGGCACGAAGGTGCATCCGGGCAACAACGTGGGCCGCGCCTCAAACGACAGCCTCTTCGCGCTGGTGGACGGCACCGTCCGTTTCGAGCGCAAGGGCCGCGACAAAAAACAGGTTTCCGTTTACCCGGAGATGCAGGCGGAAGCGTAAGCGCAAACAGATATAAAAAAAAAGCGGCCTTGGCCGCTTTTTTATTTTTTTGCTGCTTGTTGTTTTTTTATAAAAACAACTTGTTGTTTTTTTAAAAACAACTTGCAGCTTTTTTTTGAAAAATTTTTTCGAGCATAATAAAGTTTGCAAAATAATTAATTTATTTGCGTGACGGCTTCGTTAATTTTTTTGCCGCCAAGATAATAAACCGTTCCGATTGTGGTACTATTGGCTCACAAATTTTTTTGGTGATCATTTGTTTATAGACAAGGCAAAAATAAATGTCGCGGCGGGCAGGGGAGGCAACGGCTACATAGGTTTTTACCGCGCAAAGTACGTGCCCGACGGCGGCCCGGACGGCGGCGACGGCGGCAACGGCGGCAGCGTCGTTTTTGTCGCGGAGACCGGGCTCAACAATTTGGTTGACTTCAGGTATAAGAAGATGTTCGCCGCGGCAAACGGCGGCAACGGCGAGGGCGGCAACCGCGCGGGCAAAGGCGGCGCGGACGCGGTCGTGCGCGTCCCCGTGGGTACGGTCATACGTTCCGCTGCGAACGGCCGCGTGATCGCGGACATGAACAGGCCGGGCGAACCCCGCGTGATAGCGAAGGGCGGGCGTGGCGGCAGAGGCAACCAGCATTTTGCGAAACCGACGCGGCAGGCGCCCAAGTTTGCGGAGGACGGCAGGCCCGGACAGGCGTTCGAGCTCGAGCTCGAGTTAAAATTGATCGCGGACGCGGGCATCATCGGCCTGCCCAACGCCGGCAAATCGACATTGCTTTCGATGGTGACTAACGCCAAGCCGAAGATAGCGGACTATCAATTCACCACGCTTTCGCCGAACCTCGGCGTCGTGCGCGGCAATTGGGGCAGCGATTTTGTGCTGGCGGACATCCCCGGCCTTATCGAGGGCGCAAGTGACGGGCGCGGGCTCGGCCACGAATTTTTGCGCCATATAGAACGCACGAAAGTGCTTGTCCATGTGGTGGACGCGTCGCTTGCAGAGCCGACCGAAGCCATTGAAACGATCAACCGGGAGCTGTCGCGCTACAACCCCGGCCTTTTGTCGCGCCCGCAAATAATTGCCGCGAACAAAACCGATCTGCCCGACGCCGTTAACAATCTTAATGCGATAGAAAAATTTTGCGCGCAAAATAATTTTAAGCTGTTTGCGATTTCTGCGGCGACCAACACGGGGCTTTCCGAATTGATGCGCGGCGTAGCGGACACATTGTTAAATTACCCGGAGAGCATAAATTTTGAAGAAATATTTGAAGAAAATCCGGAGCCGGTCGCGGCGGACGAAAAGATAACAGTCGGAAAGGACAGCCCGCATGTTTTCCGCGTCGAAGGGCCGGGCGTCGAACGGATCTTGGGCTACACAAATATGGAGAACGAAAAAGGGTTTGCGTTCTTCCAGCGGTACATGCGCGAAAAGGGTGTGATAGCGCGGCTCGAAGAGCTCGGCATAGAAGAGGGCGACACCGTGAACGTTTACGAACTGCAGTTTGAATATTATCCGTAAGGGTGCGGCAAAAAAATTTTTTCGCAGCGGCAAAGGGGAATTTTATGGAAAACACATCGGAAAAAAACAACGCGGGCGGCAAATCAAAAGCGATCCTCGCGCTGGACATAGGCGGCACGCATGTGCGCGCTGGCTTCGTCGGGCTTGATTTTTCGTTGAGCGGCTATTCGTCGGAAAACACGCCGGGGCTGTTCGGCGGCGACCCGGTGGGCGGGCTCGTCGCGCATATAAAAAAATTGATCGCGGACAGCCCGCGGCAAATCGAAGTGACGGCGGTTTCGGCGGGTTTCCCCGCGAGCATCGACAAAAGCCGGCGAACGGTGCTGTCCACGCCGAACATCAAGGGCCTTAACAACATACCGATCGTTGATATTTTGGAGCGCGAGTTGAAAATCCCGGCGGTGCTCGGGCGCGACGTGAGCATGCTCGTCTCGTTTGACTTCTTCGATTTGAAACTGCCGGATAAGGGAGTTGTGGTCGGGTGCTATTTCGGTACGGGGCTCGGCAACTGCATTTTGATCGACGGAAAAATCCATTACGGCAAAAACGGCGTGGCGGCGGAGCTCGGCCACATCCCGGACCGCACGGGCACTGCAGTTTGCGGCTGCGGCAACGTCGGGTGCGTCGAAGCCTTTTGCGCGGGCCTGCATCTTGTCGCGCTCGCGGAGCGGTTAAATGTTAGTGTGAGCGAATTTTTTACGCGGGCCGGCAATCCGTTTATCGAAGAGTATATCGACGGCATGGCGATACCCGTTGCGGCGGAGGCGACCATACTCGATCCGGACTATGTCGTGCTTGGCGGAGGCATAATGCAGATGGACGGCTTTCCGAAAGAAATGTTCGAGGCCGCCGTGCGCAGGCGCACGCGCAAGCCGCTGCCAGCAGAAAACCTCGAATTTATATATTCGCGGCCCGGCCAAGAAAACGGCGTGATAGGCGCGGGCATTTACGCGTATAAAGAGCTGGGTTTGATTTAAAAACGCGGGTTGCTTAAACGAACGGCAAAATGCAAAAAAAAATAAAGCGGCGGACAATTTATCGCGCATGCCCGTGTGCGCCGTGAAAGGAAATTAAAATGAAAATCAAAAAAATAGAACACAGCCGCGCCGACTGGCTCAAACGACTCGGCAGCATCGAGCAGGCGGCGTACGTACATAAATGCGTTTCGGACGACGGCCCGTCGCGCGGTATGCGTATTTGGGAAGTTAACAACGGCGGCGGCCTGACCTTTACCGTGCTGCCCGACCGCTGCCTCGACATCGCCGCGTGCTCGTACGACGGCGTGCCGCTCGCGTTCGTGTCGCGCATCGGCATGATGCACCCGCACCGCTACGGCGACGACCAGATACTCCGCTCGTTCACGGGCGGTTTGCTCACCACCTGCGGCGCGACTTACATGGGCGCGGCCTGCACGGATCTCGGCGAAGAACTCGGCTTGCACGGGCGCATCCATTCGACGGCGGCGGACGAAACCTACGCGGGCGGCCGCTGGGACGGCGACGAGTATCTGCTTGAAATGCGCGGCATGATGCGTGAAGCGAAACTGTTCGGCGAAAATATCCGGCTGCGCCGCGAAATAATTTCCGCCGCGGGTTCCGCGTCGATGACGATCCGCGACGCCGTAACGAACGAAGGCTTCTTCGAGACGCCCCTGATGCTTCTGTACCATTTCAATTTCGGCTATCCGATGCTTGGCGAGCACACGCGTCTTGCGGTCGGCGAGACGCTCGCGCAAACGCTGCCCCGCGACGGCGAGGCCGCGGCCGCGCTGTCAGACTGCAGCCGCTTCGACGCGCCCGTGCACGGTTTCCGCGAACAGGTCTTCTATCATTTTCCAAAGCCTGACGCAAACGGCTTCGCAAAGGTTTCGCTGCTGAACATAAAGCTCGGGCTTGCCGCCTATGTCCGCTACCATACTCAAAATCTTCCGATATTGAACGAGTGGAAGCAGACGGGCGAGGGCGATTACGTGTGCGGCCTCGAACCCGCAACCTGGCGCCCCGAAGGCCGCGACAAGGCCCGCGCCGCTGGCGACCTCCGCATGATCGCCCCCGGCGAAACGGTTAATTTCGAACTGGAAGTTGGGACGGAATACATAGGATAAAAAAAGCCCTGCGCAAACGGACAGGGCTCAAACAAAAATTAAGCAAACGGAATTTTTTCTCACGCCAAGGTCTTACGTTGGAGGCAAAGGTCGTAGCATGTTTTAATTTTATGCCGTATGACGGCAGCTTCGGTCGAGGCTGCTTGATCCGCGGCATTTTTGCGTTTAAAAATTATTCGAAGAGAGATAAATGTAAAAAAAAATGAATAGAAAGGCGCGGACGTATTTTTGATAAATTATTTGTGCGTTACGCGAGTGGTAAAAAAATGACGAACATCACATTCCGCTTAGAAACCCACGCCGACCGCTACGCCGTCGAAGCCCTTACACGCGAGGCGTTTTGGAAATTTTGGGAAACCGACGGCAGGGTTATCTGCGACGAGCATTTGCTTGTAAATAAATTGCGTACCGCGCAAGGCTACGTGCCCGAATTAAATTTTGTCGCCGAAATTGACGGCAAAATCGTCGGTCATATCATTTACAGCAAAAGCAAAGTTGTGGACGGCGAAAAAAACGAGCATGAGCTGCTGACATTCGGGCCGCTTTCGGTTCTGCCGAAGGAACAAAAAAAAGGCATCGGGCAGGCGCTGATGCGTCACAGTTTCGCAGAGGCAAAAAAACTTGGCTATCGCGGCGCAGTTATCTACGGGCATCCAAAATATTATCCCAGGGTCGGCTTTCGGCGAGCCGCGGAGTTCGGAATAACCACGCCGGAAGGCGAGGCGCATGATTATTTTATGGCGCTGCCGTTTTATTTGGGCGCGCTGGACGGCATTAGCGGTAAGCATTACATTGACGCGGTTTATTGGGAGCTGACGCAAAAAGATGCGCTGGAGTTTGACAAAAAGTTTCCGTATAAAGAGCCGCACATACTTGCTGCGCAATAAATAATTATTTCGCTAAGGCGTTGAAAAAAAAATTAAACGGAGGAAACATTTTGAACAAAAAATTTATTTCGAGGCATTGGTACGCTTATGCGTACGAGCAGTTTGAAACCTACACCGACGACGTGGAGTTTCTGTTGAAGGTCTTGCGCGAAAACACGGACGGAACGCCGCAGAATATTCTTGAAGTTGCTTGCGGCGGCGGGCGT